>Ga0164243_10000353_pt1 | contig 92479 bp, 97 predicted proteins | sample OricompcompostOP_FD_108781 | JGI IMG/M metagenome (GOLD analysis project Ga0164243, IMG submission 108781) | Organic Plus compost microbial communities from Emeryville, California, USA - Original compost - Organic plus compost (OP) | ecosystem: Engineered > Solid waste > Mixed feedstock >... | reverse complement strand
TAACCTGGCCCGCTTCAACCGACGCTCAAAGCGCTTCTCAAAAAGCCACTCCATGCTGGAGAGGTCACCCTCGACCTCTTTTTCAACCGGCATCTCATCGAGAGTCCAAAATAAACACTGCCCCCTTGCGGGGAGGGCTGGGGAGGGGGTGAGGTCAAGCAGGATTTTGCTGCTTCGCCTTCATCTTCCTAACCTCCGGGCCGCCCCACAAGTCATCCACATCGCTTGACAACGTCCCGCACATTCGCCACGCTATGTGAAACCGGTTTCAATGAGGCGGAAGGGGGAGCCGTCTTGCGCATCGACCTGACGCTGCTGGCGCCCTATATCGGCTTTCTGGCCGAGGGCGCGCTGCTTACGGCCGAAGTCTGCGTCCTGGCTTTGGTCGGGGCGACGCTGCTCGGCGCGCTCGTCGCCATCGCCCGCACCTCCGGCAGCCGCATCCTGCGGGCCATTGCGTCGGTCTATATCGACCTTTTCCGCAACATCCCCTTCATCGTGCAGCTGTTCTTCTTTTATTACGGCCTGCCCGAGATCGGCATCTATATCGACGCCTTCACCACCGGCGTCATCGCGCTGTCCGTGGCCGGCGGCGCCTATGCATCGGATGCCATCCGCGCCGGCATCCTCGCCATCGACACCGGCATCATCGAGGCCGCCGAAGTGAGCGGGCTCAAGCGCAACACCGTCTTCACCCGCATCGTGCTGCCGATTGCCTTGCGGACGTCGATCCGCCCGCTGGGATCGGTGCTGATCAACATGATCCTGACCTCTTCGATCCTCACCGCCATCACGCTCAACGAACTGACCGGCACGGCGCGCATCGTGGCGTCGGAAACCTTCCGGCCGTTCGAGGTCTATGTCGTGCTGCTCGTCGTCTATGCGGCGCTGACCTATCTCGTTTCCATCGGCATCAACCTGCTGCACCGCCGGCTCAACCGCGACCTTGCGAGCGAGGTCAGCTGATGCGCTATACCCAGTTCACGCCCTATGACATCGTGCTCCTGGCCCAGGGCCTGGGCGTCACCATCGCGCTCTTTCTCGGCACGTCGCTCATCGGGCTCCTCATCGGGACGCTCTGGGGCGTCGTACGCTTTTATCGCGTGCCGGTCTTGACCGAGGTCATGACCTTCATTGCCGAACTGTTGAAGAACTCGCCGGTCCTCGTGCAGCTCTTCCTCGTGTTTTTCGGCTTTCCGGCCTTCTTTCGCATCAACGTGACGCCGACCGAAGCCGCAGTCATCACGCTGTCGGCCAATACCGCGGCCTTCGTTTACGTGATTGCGGTTGCCGCCATCCAATCCATCGGGCGCGAGCAGATCGAGGCGGCGCGCGTTTTCGGGCTGACGCGCTGGCAGGTGCTGCGCCACGTCATCGCAACGCAGGCGACGGCCTTCGCCATCGGCCCCTTGATCGCGCTCCTGGTCAACCAGCTGCAGGTGACTTCGCTGATCTCGGTGATCGGCGTCGTCGACCTCACCAAGATCGGCAATATCCTCAACCTCAGGACGCTGCAGCCCTTCATCGTCTGGACCGTCGTCGGGGCGCTCTACTACCTCGCCGCCAAGCTCCTCGCCTTTTTCGGCACACGGCTCGAAAACCGCCTGCGCGCCCATACCGCCTGGAGGGGACTCTAAAATGCGGGAAGCCAAGCCATGCTGAACGTCGAAAACGTCAAGAAGGCCTTCGGCGGCGTCACCGTGCTCGACGGCGTCAACCTGGTGGTGACGCCGGGCGAGGTGGTTTCGATCCTCGGCTCGTCCGGTTCGGGCAAGTCGACGCTGATCCGCTGCATCAACGGGCTCGAAAAGCTCGATGGCGGGCGCATCACCGTCGACGATTTCGACGTTTCCAAGCCCAAGGAGCTGGCCGAGGCGCGCAAGCGCTCGGGCACGGTGTTCCAGCTCTTCAACCTCTATCCGCACATGACGGCGCTGCAGAACATTACGCTCGCGCCCATCGAAGTGCTGAAAAAGCCGAAGGCGGAGGCCGAGAAAAAGGCGCGCGATCTGCTGGCCTCGGTTGGCCTCAGCGACCGGGCCGATGCCTATCCGGCGCAATTGTCGGGCGGCCAGCGCCAGCGCGTCGGCATTTGCCGGGCCCTGGCCATGGAGCCGCGTTACCTGCTGCTCGACGAGGTGACGAGCGCGCTCGACCCGGAAATGACCGCGGACGTGCTGGCGATCCTTGCCAAGCTCGCGGGCGAAGGCACGACCATGGTGTTCGTGACGCACGAGATCGAGTTCGCCCGCCAGATTTCGGACCGCATCGTCTTTCTCGACAAGGGCGTGCTGCTGGTCGACCTGCCGACCGAAGAGTTCTTTTCGGCGAATGGCGGCATGGCGCAGCCGCGCATCGCCCAGTTCCTCTCCAAGATGCGCAAGGACTGACATGCTGCTAGTCGCCAATGCCGAAGCCTGGCCCGGCTTTCCTGTGACCGTCGAGATGCTGAAGGCGGGCGCCGACAGCCTGACGGCGATGGTTGCCGGGATTTCGCGGGTCGAGGCCGAGCCGAAAGTGCGCTCGGTCGGCTATGGCGGCTGGCCCAACATGCTGGGCGCCATGGAATGCGATGCCGCGGTGATGGACGGCAATACGCGCGAGATCGGTGCTGTCGGCGCCGTGCCCGACACGATCCCGGTGGCGCGGCTGGCGCACGAGGTGATGAAGAAGCTGCCGCATGTGATGCTCACCGGCAATGGCGCGCGCCGCTTTGCCACTGAAACCGGTTTCGCCGTCGACGACGTGCTGCTCGCCGACAGTCGGAGGGTCTGGTGGGAGCGGCTGCAAAAGGAAATGACGCCCGAACAGACGGCGGCTTTTCCCGATACGCCGCTGGCGCCGCTCTTAAAGACCATTACCGATCCCGAGCGCGTGCGCGACACCACGGTATGGCTCGCGGCCGATGCGCAAAAAGGCATCCATGCGGCGACCTCGACCTCCGGCTGGGCCTGGAAATATCCCGGGCGCCTGGGGGATTCGCCGATCGCCGGCGCCGGCTTTTACGCCGACAGCCGCTATGGCGCCGCCGCCTGCACGCATACCGGGGAAATGACCATCCGCTGCGCGACGGCGCGCACCATCGTCCTCGCCTTGAAGCTCGGCCGCTCGCTCAAGGACGCGGTGGCCCTGGCGGTGGAGGAATTGGCCGAATTGACCGAGGGGTTCCTCGCCGGCGTCGTCATCCATGCCGTGGATGCGCTGGGCAACCACGAGGTCGTGAATTTCCGGAGCCAGGGCGAGATCCGCTACTGGCTCTGGGAGGATTCGATGTCCGCGCCGGAATTGCGGGCAGCGAGAACGGTTTGAAAAGGAAGGGACCAACCATGAAGCGCATACTGACTGTAATGGCCGCGCTGGCGCTCGTCGCCGGCACGGCGGTGCCGGCCATGGCCGGCATGCTCGACGACATCCGCTCGCGCGGCACCGTGCGGATCGGCGTGTCGCTCGGCGGCGAGCCGATCGGCTTCCGCGACGCCCAGAACAACCCCGTCGGCTACGACGTCGATGTCGCCACCATGCTCGCCGAAAAGCTCGGCGTGCCGGTGGAGTTCACCGACGTTTCGGGCGATGCGCGCATTTCGATGCTGGTTTCCGGCCAGATCGACATCGCCGTCGCCAATACGTCGGCAACGCTCGAACGCGCCAAGTCGGTGGATTTCACCATCCCCTATAACCGCGCCGGCCTCCGGGTCATCGTGTCCAAGGATTCCGGCATCGAAAAGCTCGAAGACCTCGCCGGCAAGAAGGTCGTCGTCGGCCGCGGCACGACGGGCGAGAGCTTCCTCAAGGAGAAGGTGCCGGACGCCCAGCTCGTCTATGTCGACCAGTTCGCGCCCGACGGCGTGCTGCAATTGCAGCAGCATCGCGTCGATGCGGCGATCGAGGATTCCTCGCTCCTCGATTATCTCGCGACCAAGGACACCTCGCTCAAGACCCTGCCGGGGCTCTATTCCAACGACCCGATCGGCATTGCCGTCGCCAAGGGCGATCCGGAATTCGTGCGCTGGCTCGACATGTTCGTGTCCGACTACATCCAGTCAGGCGCCTACGAGGCCAATTACAAGAAGTGGTGGGGCGAGGAAGCCAACCCGCCGCAGCTCAACCCGCTCTGGTAAGGCTTGCGGGCGTCGCCGTCGGAGCGTTTTCAGGAAAAGTGGACGCCACTTTTCCGGTTCGAAAGCGCGACAAAAGAACGTGCGGCGGCGCCCGTTTCAGGCGGTGAGGCGCGGGAAATACCGGGTCGGCACGCTGGCCGGCGGGTCGCCCGCCGCATAGGCGCCGGGCACGGCAATGAAGCGCACCATCTGCCGGACATAGTCGGTCTTGTCGTAGCCGATCGAGGCGATCGGATAGGCGTCGTAATCGGTGAGCGACAGGTTGTCGAACCCGTAAAGCCTAAAGCGCGTCGGCCTGCCGTTGGGGAAATCGGCGCGGCAGACATCGAGCAGCCCCATGGCCATGGCGTCGGACGTGCAAAAGATGGCATCGGGGCAATCGCTGCCGGTGAGGCCGGCAGCCGCGGCATGCCCGCTTTGGTAGGAATAATCGCCCTGCACGACCTTTTCGAGCGCAATGCCGTGCCGCTGGAACGCCGCCTCGTAAAAGCCGATGCGGGCCTGTTCGACGAGCGACGAGGCGCGGCCGGTGACGAGCCCGGCCGAGCGCACGCCCTTGGCCGCGGCATCGGCCACGGCGTCCTCGATGCCGGCGCCCTCGTCGGGAATGACGGCGGGCGAGAGGGCATCGTGCCGGCCGTTCATCATGACGACGAGGTCGGAGCGGAACATTTCGCGCACGGTCGCGGCGGCGGCGAAATCGGAAAACACCAGGGCGGCATCGACATGGTAGGCGACGCCCTGGCGCAAAAATTCCTCGACGCGGGCGACCGAGCCGACGCGGATGAGGATCACCTGCTTGCCGATCGACTGGATCTCGTCGAGCAGCCGGTCGAAGAGGTCGAGGTCGGAAAGATCGTGGATATGGTTGACGACGACGGCGACGAGATTGACCGTCTTGGTGGTGAGGCTCTGCGCCAAGAGGTTCGGGCGGTAGCCGAGGCTTGCCGCCGCGGCGATGACGCGCTGGCGCTTGTCGGCCGAGACGGGGCGCGGTTCGCTGGCGAGCGCACGCGAGGCGACGGCGCGCGACACCCCGGCCAGACGCGCAACGTCGGCAATCGTGGGGGCGGCGCGGGCGCGGTCGGAAGCCATGGTGTGACGCTTTCGCTTTTTGCCTGTGGTGATAATCCATTGCCCCGCCTGCCGTCGATGCTAATTGATGATTGGGGCGGAGGAAGGCGATGATCGTCGCATTCGACATTGGCGGTTCGGCGATCAAGGCGGCGCGGGCCGAAACGCCCGGCGCGCTCGCCGAGACCGGGCGCGTCGCAACGCCGCTCGACGATTTCGACGCCTTTGCCGAGGCGATTGCGGGCCTCGTCGGCGATGCGGCGCCGGAGGCGGCGGTCGCGATTTCGATCACCGGCGTCATCGATCCGAAGACGGGCCGCATCAAGTGCGCCAACATTCCGTGCATCGATGGGCGGACGCTGGCCGCGGACTTGCACGAGCGGCTGGACCGGCCGGTCCATATCGCCAACGATGCCGACTGCTTTGCGCTGGCCGAAGCGCGGCTCGGCGCCGGCAAGGGCGAAGCGGTGGTGTTCGGCGCCATCCTCGGCACCGGCGTCGGCGGCGGGCTGGTGATCGGCGGCCGGCTGGTGACCGGGGCCGGGGGCTTTGCCGGCGAATGGGGCCATGGCGGACCGGTGGCCGCGACTTTGGCCGGCGATCCGCCGGTGGAGATTCCGCGATTTCAATGCGGCTGCGGGCAGGCCGGGTGTGTCGATACGATCGGCGGCGCCCGCGGGCTCGAACGGTTGCACCGGCATCTGCATGGGCTCGAGCTTGCCAGCACCGAGATCATCGCCGCCTGGCGGCAGGGCGACGGCAAGGCCGAACGGACGGTCGAAATCTATGTCGATCTCGTTTCGGGGCCGCTGTCGCTGGTCGTCAACACGACGGGCGCCGGTATCGTGCCGGTCGGCGGCGGGCTGGCGCGGGCCAAGGACCTGATCGCCCGGCTCGATGTGGCGGTGCGCGCAAGAATCCTGCGCGTGACGGATGGGCCGCTGCTGGTGCCGGGCACGGTGCGGCCGGAACCGGGCCTGGTCGGCGCGGCGCTGCTGGCAATGGGAGAGGGCTGATGGCGCTGCTCGAAGTGTGCGTTGCCGATGCCGACAGCCTTGCCGCCGCCATCGAAGGCGGTGCCGACCGCATCGAGCTTTGCTCGGCGCTGGAACTGGGCGGGCTGACGCCGGGGCCTGGGCTGATCGCGCTCGCCGCGCAGGCGCCCATGCCGGTGATGGCGATGGTGCGGCCACGCAGCGGCGATTTCGTTTTTTCGCGCGCCGATGTCGAGGCTATGCGCGCCGACATCGAAGCCATTCGCACGGCGGGGCTGGCGGGTGTCGTGCTTGGGGCCTCGAAGCCCGACGGGCGGCTCGATGAAGAGGTGCTGAAGCTCCTGGTCGAAGCGAGTGCCGGCCTGGCGCTGACCCTGCACCGCGCCATCGACCTCGTCCCCGATTGGCGTGACGGCATAGACCTCGCGATCGAACTGGGCTTTGAGCGTATCCTCACCTCCGGCGGCGCCGCCAATGCGCTTGCCGGGCGAGACACGATCGCCGACATGCTGGCTCATGCCGGCGAGCGGATCACGATCATGGCGGGGTCCGGCGTCACGCCGGCCAATGTCGCGGATCTGCTGGCGGGCCTGCTGCTCAAGGAAGTGCATTCCTCCTGCGCTGCCACGATGCTGACAGCGGGAGAAAAGGCCGTTGCCCTTGGTTTTGCCGACCCGACCCGCAGGCAGACGAAAGCCGAAATCGTTGCGGCGCTGAAGCGCGCCATCACTGGAGACTCCTGAGAAAATGGCTGTTGAACTCGCCCCTGTTGCCCTGCCCGATTTCGGTCCCCTCGGCGAGCAGCCGCAAATCCCGGCCACGACCTACGCTGCGCGCGCCGACGCGGCGCTGCGTCGTGCCGGCACCGACTGGCTTGTCGTTTATGCCGATCGCGAGCATTTCGGGAACATGATGTTCCTCACCGGGTTCGAACCGCGCTTCGAGGAGGCGCTGCTGCTGCTCGGACGCAAGGGCGAGCGCGTGCTGGTGACGGGCAACGAATCCGAGAGCTACGCGCCGCTGGCGCGCCTGCCCGGGCTCACGGTCGTCCGCGCCCAGACGTTCAGCCTCATGGGCCAGGATCGCACCAAAAACCCGCGGCTCGCCGACGTGCTCAAGGCCGCCGGCCTCGGCAAGGGCGACAGTATCGGCCTCGTTGGCTGGAAGTACCTGATGCCCGAAGAGGACGAAGCAACCGGCTTTTTCGTGCCGCACTTCATCAACGCCGTGCTGCAGCGGCTGGCCGGCGAGGTGGTCGATGCGACGCACGTGCTGATGCATGCCGAAACCGGCCTCAGGGCCGTGGTCGACGTCGACCAGATCGCCGCTTTCGAATGGGCTTCCGCCAAATGCTCGACGGTGCTCTGGCAGGTCGTCGCCAATGTCCGCGAGGGCGATACGGAATTTGCCGCCATGGCGCGCCTGCCCTACGAGGGCGATCCGCTCAACGTCCATACGATGTTCGCCTCGGCATCGCCCGGCGAGGCGGTGATCGGGCTCAGGAGCCCGACTTCGCGCAAGCTCCGGCGCGGCGACGGCGTCACCACGGCGCTCGGGTTCTGGGGAGCGCTTTCTTCGCGCGCCGGGCTGCTCGATACCGAAAACGACGGGTTCCTCGCCAAGGCGAAAGCCTATTTCGAGGCGCTCGCCACCTGGTACGAGACCGCCGATATCGGGGTGACGGGCGGCACGCTGTTCGATGCGGTGACCGGCAAGCTCAAATCCGCCGGGCTCGATTCGGCGCTCAATCCCGGCCATCTCGGCAGCCACGAGGAATGGATGAATTCGCCCGTCCGTCCCGGCTCCAGCGAGTGCCTGGCTTCGGGCATGGTGTTCCAGGTCGACGTCATCCCGGTGCCGATGCCGGCGGGGCAGGCGCTCAATTGCGAGGACGCGGTAGTCTTTGCCGATGCGGCCCTGCGCGCTGCGCTCGCGCGTCAATATCCCGCTGCCTGGGGGCGGATCGCGGCGCGCCGCGAATTCATGGCCGTGCAACTGGGCGTGCCCGTCAAGGACAGCATCCTGCCGCTTTCCTCGACCCCGCTCTACCTGCCGCCGTTCTGGCTCACGCCCAACCACGTGTTGATGCGCACCTGACAAACCCCCGACTGCGGCCTTGGATGTGCCGCTTTTCGTGTTACCCAAGGAGGGGGTGAGTCAACGAAGGCGCAGCCGATGCACGAACAGATGTTGAAATCTTTCCGCCTGCTGTTGGCGGCGTTGCTGCTATTGTCACCGTTACCGGTGCTGGCACAGGTGCCAGGATTGCCGGCGCCGGCCGCCGACGAGGCGACGGCGCCCCCCGACAGCCAGGAAGCACTCAAGAACCTCATCACCGTCCTCAAGGACGATACGGCCCGACAGGAGCTCATCGACAGACTCGAAACCGAAATCGCCCCACCCGAACAGGCGCCGGCGGACGAGGCCGACAGCCTGCCCGCCGATGCCCTGACCGTTGGTGGCCGCATTGGTGAGATGACGCAGCAAAGCGCCGAGGCGGTATCGCACTCCTTGCAGCAATTCTGGCGGCAATTGCTGAGCTTTCCCACCCTGGTGAGGAGCTTCACGACCAGCGATTACGGCGCCATCGGGCGTGTGCTGGCGAGCCTGCTGCTGCTCGTCGTCGGCACCTACGGTACCTTCCTGCTGGTGCGGCTGGTAACGCAGCGCTTCCGCGACCGGTTGCGCCTGCGCGGCGCCCGCGAAGGCTGGCTGGCGGCGAGTATTGCCGTCATCGTTCTGCTCGCGACCAATCTCGCTCTCGTCGTCTTTGCCTGGGCCGTCGGCTATGTGCTGGCTTTGGTGCTGATCGGGGAAGCGGGTGAACTCGCTTTCTATCATACGCTCTTCCTCAATGCCTTCCTCGTCACCGAAGGCGTGCAGGCGGTGATCCACGCCTTGCTGGCGCCGCGCCGGGCGGAATTGCGCCTGCTGCCGGTCGGCGATGAAGTCGCCTACATGCTGACGCGCTGGTGCCGGATCACCATTTCGGTGCTCGCCTTCGGCAACCTGCTGGTTGCCCCGCTCCTTACCCGCAATATCGGGCCGGCCGTGGGCCGGGCCGGTGCGGCGCTCGTCTATCTCCTGGTCCTGGTCCTCGTTCTCAACCTCATCCTGCGCATTCGCGAGCCGGTGACGAGGCGCCTTAAAAAGGCGACGGGCAACAGCAACAGCCAGGTGCTGCGCATCCTTGCCCGCTCCTGGCATATCCCGGTAATGCTCTACGTGCTGGCATTGATAGGCGTGGCGCTGACGCAGCCGGAAGGCGTGCTGCTCGGACTGCTCCTGGCCACGGCAAAGGTGCTCGTCGCCGTCATCGTCGGCATGATCGTCGCCAACCTTTTGACCCGCGTCATTCTTTCCGGCGTCAAGCTGCCGCAGAACGTGTCGCAGCGCGTGCCCTTGCTCGAACGCCGGCTCAACGCTTTCGTGCCGCGCCTGCTCTCCATCCTGCGCTTCGTGGTCGTTATTGCCGTCGTCGGCTTCGCGCTCGATACGCTCGGCCTGTTCGATGTTTCCGGCTGGCTGGAATCGGATGCCGGGCTCGCCGTCACCTCGGCGGCGGTGACGGTGTTGCTCATCGCCGTCGTTGCATTCCTTGCCTGGCTGACGCTCAATTCGTGGATCGACTATCGGATCGAGCCGACATCGCGCCGCTCCGCCGCCGTCAGGGCGCGCGAGCGCACGTTGCTTATTCTCGTGCGGAATGCGGCGACCATCGCCATCGTCGTCTTCGCCGGCATGTTCATCCTCTCCGAGATCGGCCTCAACATCGCCCCGCTTCTCGCCTCTGCCGGCGTCATCGGCCTCGCCATCGGCTTTGGTGCGCAAAAGCTGGTGCAGGACATCATCACCGGTATCTTCATCCAGATGGAGGGCGCCATCGATGTTGGCGACGTGGTAACCGTTGCCGGCATTTCCGGTGGTGTCGAGCGTTTGACCATCCGCTCCGTAGCCCTGCGCGACCTGTCGGGCGCCTACCACATCATCCCCTTCTCCTCGGTTGATACCGTCACCAATTCGACGCGCGGCTTCTCCCAAGCTGTGCTCGATATCGGCGTCGCCTATCGCGAGAACATCGACGAGGTGAAAGCGGCAATGGAAGACGCCTTCGCCATCCTCAAGACCGACGAGACACTGGCGCCGGACATTCTCGACAACCTCGAATGGCTCGGCGTCAACAGCCTGGGCGACAGCGCCGTCGTCGTGCGTGCTCGCATCAAGACCAATCCCGGCAAGCATTGGGGCATGACCCGCGCCTACAATGCCATCGTCAAGCGCGTCTTCGACGAACGCGGCATCGAGATCCCGTATCCGCACCAGACCATCTATTTCGGCGAGGACAAGAAAGGCCGCGCGCCACCGGTGCATGTCGTCAGCGACAAGTCGTCCGGCGGTGTGGAGCCCGCGCCGCAATCGTCGTCTCCCTCCAAACCGGCGGCAGACGCTGCTGTCCCGCCCAGGCCGCGACGCCGGCGCAGCCAGGCCATCGTGCCGCCCAAGGAGACCGACAAGGACGGCGAGGACGACGAAAAGGATTGATGGCGTGGGCGGCTGGCAAAGCCGCGTAAATCGCCCTATATCCCGGCAATGACCCGCCTCAAGCCGTTTTCCGCCGTCATCTTCGATATGGATGGGACCTTGCTCGACACCGAGATGGTGTTCCGCGACATCGTCTTTTCCGTCGCCACCGAGCTCGGGTTCGAAATGACCGATGCCATCCATCTCGCCATGGTGGGATCGAGCCACGAAGTGACGCGCGCTTTGCTGGTCGAGGCCTATGGCCTCGCCTTTCCCGTCGCCATCTTCGACGAGAAGTGCCGTTTTTCCATGCGCGAGCGCATGCATGCCGCAGTGCCGATCAAGGCCGGGGCGCGCGAATTGCTCGAAGAATTGCGGGCGCGCGGCATTCCGGCGGCGGTCGCCACTTCGTCGCGCGCCCCGCATGCCGAACTGCACCTGGGCGCCGCCGGCCTCATCGATTTTTTCCAAACCATCGTCACCCGCAACGACGTCATCAACCCCAAGCCGCACCCGGAGCCCTATCTGATGGCGGCGTCGCGCCTCGGCTTTGCCGCCGGGGAGTGCCTGGCCATCGAGGATTCCTTTGCCGGCGTCAGGGCGGCTTCGGCATCGGGGGCGCAGACGATCATGGTGCCCGACCTCATTCGCGCCGATGCCGAGCATACGGCGCTGTGCGCGGCGGTGATGGCGGACCTGCACGAAGTGCGCAAGGCCGCCTTCCCGGCACGGATCGAGGCCTGAACTTAGCGCTTGCGCAGCAGGACTTCGTCGGCAAAGGCCGAGCGGCGCGACTTTTCGACGGAGAATCCGGCGGCTTCGGCCAGCGCCGAAAAGCGCTCGAGCCCGCGCGGTATGGTCTTGATCGGGGCGCCGCCGCTATTGAGCATTCGGGTTGCCTCGTCGTCGCGCGTGACCGAGCCGACGACGAGGGCGCTGCTGCTGAGGCCGGCATGCAGGGCACCGAGATTGGTCTTGATGTCGGCATCGCTGCCATATTCGAAGAGCCCGCCCTCCGACGATGCGGCAACGATGGCGCCGGAGCCGCGCAGTTCCGCCAACAGTTCCGAGAGCGTACCGGTCGCCGTCCAGTCGTTACGCTTATAAAGAACGGTGATGTCGAGCCCGTGGAGCGGCCCGTCCTCGCCTTTGAGCGCAGCCAGCGCCGCTGCGGCAAAGGCTGGGCCCTCACGGTCGAGATCGAGGATGTGGATGTGGGTCTTGCGCGTTGCGAGAAGCTCGCGGTTGCGCTCGGCGAGAAGGATCAGCGCGTTGAGCGTATCCATGGCCGGCCCGCCGGCGATATCGACGAAATGCAGCGGCAGTTTTGCATCGGCAGCCAGCGCCGGCGTGATTCCGTCGGCCAGAAGTTCGGCCATGTGCTGCAGCCGGATGCGCGTCGAGCGGGCCGGCAGCGTTGCTGCAACGATCCTGTCGATCCTGTTGTCGAACGGGCCGGCGAGATGGTTGGGCCCGAGCTTCAGCATATAGGTCGCAAGCCCAGATATATAGCTCGAACGGGCGCCGGAAATGGCCCTGAGCAGCGGCGCCTTGCGGCCCGCCGACCAGTACATGAGCCTGGTCAGCCAGCGCGGCGCCTTGCGGCGCTTGCGTTCTTCCTCGAGATAAAGGGCGATTTCGCCATCGATATCGGCCTCGCTGAGGAGCGGCGCGAAGGCCGGATTGGTGATGTCGAGGACCGGCAGGACCAACCCCTGGGGGCTTTCAGCCGACAGCACTTGCCGCCTTGCCATTGCATGGTCCATGTCGCGTTCCTCCGCCGCCAGAGGCATTGCTTTTAGCATCGGGGCACGGGGCTGCGCCATCGTCGCATTGGAGGCGATCCTGCCGGCGGTGGAAAAGTTAAATTTTTAGCAAAGCTGTTAGTTAAGCTTTCGCCATCCCGCAAGAAATCGGCAAGTCTTTAGATTTATTGGGTTTTCAAGCGTTCACGCGCCCGTTAACCTCACTTTAAATCGTTAGGGAGCATGGTTAAGCAGATGTAAATTCTGGGTTCCTTATCACGCAGCGCTCGGCTAGGGTGCCGCCAAACCAACAAGCTACTGGGTCGCAACAACACCAAAGGGTGGGGCGGTCTGGGGGAAGTCGGGGGATATTGACGAGAGGCGCTCTCGCCAGAACGATCCGGGTCATTGCGCATGCCGTGGCGCTCGCGGCGGCGGCGTTCGTCATGCTGGTGACGGCAGGCGCGCATGCCCAGGATGTGAAGGTTGCCGAAATCGTGCCGGCGACCGCGTCGCACGCCCTTGCCATCGACCGGCTGCGTCCGATGATGGCGAGCCTCGGCAACATGCCGAACCTCACCGATCTCGATGCCGCAGGGCCGGCGCAGCCCAAGCTCACCCCGCAACTGCTCGCCGCCTATGTCGCCCGGCAAAAGCAATTGCGCGCCTTCGATCATTTCGACGTGGCGCCCGAACCCAAGCTGACCCCGGAACTGCTGTCGAGCTATATCGAGCGCCAGCGCAACCCGGCGCTCGCCGCCATCGATGCGGCGGCGACGGACGACGATCCGCTCAATGATTCGGTTCTGGCTGCCTATGCCGCCGACGATTTCGTGCCGACCAGGAAGAAGGTGAAGCTCGCCGACGGCGAACGGCTTTGCCTCACCCAGGCGATCTATCACGAGGCGCGCGGCGAGAGCGTCGAGGGCCAGTGGGCGGTCGCCAACATCATCATCAACCGCGCCTTCTCGAAAACCTTCCCCTCGACCATTTGCGGCGTCGTCTTCCAGAACGCCGACAAGGGCTTCCATCGCTGCCAGTTCACCTTTGCCTGCGACGGGCGCTCCGACATGGGCACCGAGCGCAAGGCGTGGAACCGGGCGATGCAGATCGCCGATGCGGCCTTCGCCGAATTCCAGAAGGGCGACCGCCCCGGCGTGATCCCCGGTTCGGCGCTCTACTACCACACCCGCTCGGTGGCGCCGCAATGGTCGAACACCTATCGGGAAGTCGCCGAGATCGGCGCCCATATCTTCTACGCGCCCAACCGCTAGTTTTCTTCGGCAACGTTCGGCTGGGCTCGAACGTTAGCGCGGCATGCGCCTGCTTTTCGTCCTCGTTCTTGCGGTCCTGACCGCCCCGGTCCTGGCCCAGGAGGCCAAGCAGGACGCTGCGGACGTGCCGCTGCCGCGGCCCCGCCCGGAGGCGCCGCCGGCACCCAAGGAGAAAGAGCCGCCACCGCTGCCGCAATCGGCAGACGATCATGGTGCGCCGCCCAACGAGCCATCCGAGCCGCGCGTCTTCCAGACTGCCTGCCCGGCCGTGATCATGGGCCTGGTGACGGCCAGGCCGCTGCCGCCGCTCAGCGAAGGCAGTTGCGGCGAGCGTTCGCCGCTCGAGCTCGAAGCGGTGACGCTGCGCGGCCGTTCCGTGCCGATCAACGGCAAGGCCGTCACCAATTGCCAGATGGCGACGGCGCTGCCGGAATGGCTCGACAGCGTCGACGGCTATGTCGCGGCGCACGAAAAGACGCACATCGCCGAGGTCAATGTCGGCACGTCCTATATGTGCCGCGACCGCGTCACCGGCGCCAAGAACGATACGCCCTCCGAACATGGCTTCGCCGACGCCATGGACGTCGTCGGCTTCACGCTGGAGGACGGCCGCAGGATCGATGTCGGGACGGCCTGGCCCGGAACCGAGGACGAGGGCAGCCGGCTCATCCGTTTCGCCCACGATGCCGCCTGCTCGGTGTTCACGACGGTGCTGGGGCCGGAAGCCAATGCGCTGCACCGCGACCACCTGCATGTCGATCTCGGCTGCCACGGCAAGATGTGCACCGCACGGCTTTGCGAGTGATTGGGCAAAGGTCGCGACCGTGCTGGTCGAGGATCTGGGGGCGGCAGCGATTCGCGCCTGGCTCGGCATCGATTCGGAACGGCCGGCACCGCGCAGCGGCGGCCATGTCCTGCACGCCGCTGGCCCTGAACGCCTTGATTTTGCTGTGAAAGCCAAAGGCGGCGGAGCCCTCGCTCCGCCGCCTTGCTAACGCCCTCGGAGGGAGGTCTCTCCAAAAGAGCGTAAGGCTGATGGGCATTGCCCGTCTGTGCCACCATGCTCCTCAAAATGGGCGAACATGGGGCCGGATCGTCTTGTCGACACGCGCGGCATAATTTAGAACTGTTCTAAGTTATGACATGGAGCGCCACATGCTGACCCGCTGGCTCGAACCCAACAAGCGCGACTTTTCCTCCCTGAGCGAACGCGAAGTCCTGGCCCTGGCCGTTGCCGCCGAGGAAGAGGACAGTCGCATCTATGCCGCCTATGCCGAACGGCTGGGGCCGACCTATCCCGGCTCGGCCAAGCTGTTCGAGGGCATGTCCGCCGAAGAAAACGAGCATCGCCGGCGCCTGCTCGACCTTTATACCGAGCGGTTCGGTCCGACCCTGGTGCCGATAAGGCGCGAGCATGTGCGCGGGTTCATCGCCAGAAAGCCGCTCTGGCTCACGCAGAACCTTTCGATCGAGGCCGTGCGCCAGCAGGTCTGGGAAATGGAGGAAGCCGCGGCGCGCTTCTATCTCGCTGCCGCCGGCCAGGCGCGCGATGCCGCAACCCGCAAGCTGCTCGGCGACCTTGCCGCCGACGAACGCGCCCATGCCCATGTCGCCGACGGTCTCGAGGCCCAATATCTCGGTCCGGAAGGCAAGGAAAAGGAAAAGAGCGAAGAGCACCGCCAATTCGTCCTGACCTTCGTGCAGCCCGGCCTTGCCGGCCTCATGGATGGTTCCGTCTCGACGCTGGCGCCGGTCTTTGCCGCTGCCTTTGCCACCGGCAATACCAGCGAGACTTTCCTTGTCGGCCTCGCCGCCGCGGTTGGCGCCGGCATCTCCATGGGCTTTACGGAAGCGGCGTCCGATGACGGCAAGCTCACCGGGCGCGGCTCGCCCATCAAGCGCGGCCTCGCCAGCGGCCTGATGACCGCCATCGGCGGGCTCGGCCATGCTCTGCCCTACCTCATCGGCGATTTCTGGCTGGCGACGGCTATCGCCTTCGTCGTCGTCGTCATCGAACTCTGGGCCATCGCCTTCATCCAGAGCCGTTACATGTCGACGCCGTTCTGGCGCGCCGCCCTGCAGGTGGTTCTGGGCGGCGCTCTGGTCTTCGGCGCCGGCATCTTGATCGGCAGTGCTTAAGCGAAAGCCACGCGCAGCCGGAGCGCCGTGCGCGTCAGCATGACGAGGGCGAAAAAGGCCGAGAGCAGCGCCGTAACGAAATGGAAGCTGTCGCCGGCGGCGGTGGCCGGATCGATATTGACGATCACCGCCGAGGCATAGCGCGTCGCAAAGATGACGACGACGAGGAGGAGCGACGTCCACTCGCCCTTGAGCAGCAACCGCCCGTCGTCGAGCCGGGCGGCGGCATTGCGCTTTTCGAGCACGAACCCGGCTACGATGCCGGCCACGGCCCCGAGCAACAGGCCCTCGCCGGTTGCTGCGGTGAGGCCCGTTTCGGCAAGCCCATAGGCTTCGATGGCAATGACGATGAGCGGGAAGACGAGGAGGCGCGGCACGGCGACGATCCGGTCCTGCGTGCGCTTGAGGCTGAACCAGACGAGGCCGGCAAAGACGAACCAGACCCAGGTCGGCGTATGGGTGACGATATCGAGGGCGGTGATGGCGTGTGCGGATGAGGTCATGGCGAAACTCCTTTGGAAAGCGGCGCCGGGCGCAACGCCACGGCTTGTGCAGACGGGATGAGCCGCTAGAGTTTTTCTGGCAATCCGCCCCTGCGTGAACGAACGAGCGGCTACGTGAACGGCACTTCCTTGCAATTCGCGCTTCGTGAACTGCAGCGCGCTTATTCCAGCCGCCGCGGCCTCAGCGTCATGGCAGTGGTGGCGGGCCTGCTCGGCATTGCCGGTCCTTTCGGCACGTTCACGCTGCGCCTCGGCGCCCGCATCGCCTATTGGGGCTCGATCGTCTTCATCACCTACGGGATCGGGCTCTTCTTCGGCATGCTCGTCCTCTACTACCTGCGTCCGCCGCTCAGGACGCCGCCCTTCAGCATCTGCATCATCGGCCTCGTTGCGAGCCTGCCGATCTTCATTGCCGTCCTCGCCCTCAATTGGCTCTTCATCGGCCACGATTTCGGTTCGCCCGGCGCCATCGCGCTGCAATGGCTCTATTGCTTTTTGGCGGCACTCGGCGTTTCGGCCGTGCTGGTCATGGCCGAGAAAAGCGCCGATGCCAAAGCCGCCGCGAATGCACCGGCGCCGGCTTCCGCCGTGCCCGAGCCGCCCGCCATCCTCAAGCGCCTGCCCCTGGCCCAGCGCGGCCGGCTCTTCGGCCTTTCCATGCAGGACCACTATGTCGAAGTCGCCACCGACAGGGGTCGGGCGCTCGTCCTCATGCGGCTCTCCGATGCCATCGCCGAAACCGCGCCGGTCGCGGGCCTGCAAATCCACCGCTCGCACTGGGTGGCGCTCGATGCCGTGGCCCGCAGCGGGCGCAGCGAGGGCAGGGGCTTCGTAGAATTGCTGGACGGCACGCGCCTGCCGATCAGCCGCGGCTATGTCGAAGCGGCGCGGGCGGCGGGACTGCTGGGCTAAACGCCGTAAAGATCGGCGAGGCGCCGTGCCTGCTCGGCCATGCGGGCGCGCAGTTCCGGCGGCTCCAGCACTTCGATATCGGCGCCGATCCGCGTCATCTCGCGGCTGGCCCAGCCGATCTCCTCGATCGGGACGGTGAGTTCGGCCCAGCCCTCGGTTTCCGGCGGGATGGCAGCGGCGACGACCGCATCGCGCACGACCTGGCTGATATCCATCAGCAGTTTGCGGCCGCGGGCGGTGGCGCGCACGCGGGCCGTTGCGACATAGATTTCCTTTTCGAACTGCCCGGTCGTCTGGCTCCAGAACCCGGCAAGGTCGAAATCGGCCGGCCGCTGGAAGCGCTCTTCGCTAACGATCAGGGCCATGATGCCCGACAGGCGATAGGTGCGCATGACGCCTTCGCGGCGCGCCACGACGTACCAGATGCCGCCCTTGAGCACGAGGCCGAAGGGTTCGAGCACGCGATCGACGACGCTCGTCCAGCTTTCGTAGCGCACCTCGATGCGGCGTTCCTCCCACACCGCTTCGGCAACGGCCTTGAGATGCGCATGCACGCGCCCCGGCTGGAACCAGCCCTTGGGATCGAGGTGGAAACGCGAGCTCATGCGCCGCGCTTCGTCCTGCCAATCGGTGGGGAGGGCGGCGAGGAGCTTCAGTTCCGCCGCCGCCACCGCATCGCCAAGCCCGAGTTCGGCGGCGGGACCGGGCAGGCCCGAAAGAAAGAGGGCGCGCGCTTCCGGCGCGGTAAGGCCGGTCAGGCGGGTGCGCCAGCCCTCCATCAGCGCGAAACCGCCATTGCGGCCGGTCTCGGCATAAACGGGAACGCCGGCGGCGCTCAACTGGTCGACGTCGCGATAGACGGTGCGCACGGACACTTCGAGCTCGCCGGCAAGCGCCTCGGCGCTCATCCGGCCCCGCGTCTGCAACAGCATCATGATCGACAGCAATCGGCTCGCACGCATTTTTCGAGCCTAGCACAAAACCCTGACATTGGATGGCAGGCTTTCCGCTTTATTCTCCGAAACCAACGTCAACGAGGTTCCGCCATGCCCGCTTTGCCTATTGTCGAACTGCGCCGCTACCGCCTGGTGCCGGGCGGGCGCGACACGCTGGTGACGCTGTTCGAGCGCGAATTCCTCGAAAGCCAGGATGCGGTCGGTGCCCATGTGCTCGGCCAGTTCGAATTGCAGGGCGAGCCCGACCAGTTCGTCTGGCTGCGCGGGTTCACCGGCATGCAAGAGCGCAAGGCGGCGCTGGCAAGCTTTTACGACGGCCCGGTCTGGGCCGAGCACGGCCCCAAGGCCAATGCCACGATGATCGACAGCGACGATGTGCACCTGCTGACCGTGGTGACGCCCGCCGACGGCTTCATGCGCCCTAGCCGGCCGCGCCGCCCGAAGGGCGCGCGCATAGCCGGCGGTTCGCGCTTCGTCATCGTCCTTTATCGGCTGGCCGAAGGAGAGGATGCCGCCGCCTTCGATTCGGCCCTGCGCCGGCACCTCGCCGAAACCGGCATCGATCCGCTGGCGAGCTTTGCAACGTTCGCCGGGGCCAACGATTATCCGCGCCTGCCGGTGCATGCCGCCGATCGCGTCCATGCGGTGCTGATGCGCTTCGACAGCGCCGTCGGCATCGATGCGGCCCTGGCAGCACCGCCTCCGGCATTGGCGGACCGGCTGCGCGCCGCCCCCGAAACCCTGATTCTCAGCCCCACACCGCGCTCGCTGCTGCGCTGACGAAAGGTTCGAAAAATGAACTATCATCCCGTCAATTTCGCCGCACCTACGGGCAATGCCCACGATTTTGACTTTCTCCACGGGGCCTGGCGCATCGACAACAAGCGGCTGAAGCGCCGCTGGGTCGGCAGCGACGACTGGGAGACGTTCGAGGGCTTTTCGCGCTGCCAGCCCTATATGGACGGCAGCGCCAATGTCGAACAGCTCGACGTGCCGGCCCTCGATTTTTCCGGCCTGTCGCTGCGCGTTTTCGATCGCACGACGCGGCGCTGGGCCGTCCACTGGATCGATTCGCGCCTCGGCACCCTGCTGCCGCCCCTGCATGGCGGCTTCATGGGCGACCACGGCGTCTTCGTCGGACGTGACGAAGATGCCGGCCAGCCGGTCACCGTGCAGTTCTTCTGGACGCGGCTCGATGCCGACAATGTGCGCTGGAGCCAGGCGTTTTCCCGCGACGGCATCGTCTGGGAAACCAATTGGATCATGAAGTTACGGCGCGTTTCGGCTTGAGAAATCTCGACCAATTCAGTGGGGGTGACAAAAGCCAGGGGCTTGCGCCAATATGTGCCCGGCATAGGTGCAGCGGGAGCCTTTATGAGCGACGTCAATCTCAACGCCTATTTCGAGCGTGTCGGCTTTGCCGGCTCGATCGCCCCCAACCTCACGACGCTGGAGGCTCTGCATAGCCTCCACCCTGCCGCCATTCCCTTCGAAAACCTCGATCCCCTGCTCGGCCGTCCGGTACTGCTCGACCGGAAGAGCCTCGAACAGAAGCTGCTCGCCGACGGGCGCGGCGGCTATTGCCTCGAACACAATTTCATGTTCATGCGCGTTTTGCGCGAACTCGACTACAGCGTGCGCGGGCTGGCGGCGCGCGTCCTGTGGAACCGCCCGGAGGACGAGGCCGAGCGTCCGGCGACCCACATGGTGCTGGCCGTCGATATCGGCGGCAGCACCTATCTCGCCGATGTCGGCTTCGGCGGCATCACGCTGACCGCGCCCCTGCGCCTGCGCGCCGATGTCGAGCAGGCAACGCCGCACGAAACCTTCCGCCTCGTCAATGCGGGCGCCGGCATGCGCCTCGAGGTCAAGCTCGGCGAGGAGGACTGGCGCCCGGTCTATGCGTTCGACCCCGAACCGGAAAGCGAACCGGATTATGCGGCGATCAACGCCTATGTGGAAACGACGCCGCAATTCCGCGAAACCCTGATGGCCGCCCGCGCCGAAAAGGAACGGCGGCTGGCGCTGCACGATACGCGCTACACCGTCTACCCGGCGGAAGGCGAGCGCGAGAGTCGCGTTCTTACAAGCATCGAGGAACTGGCCGCCATATTGTCGGGGCCCTTCGGCATTTCGCTGCCGCCGGCGGCCGAGATCGAGCCGGTGCTGCAGCGCATCCTCGACAAGTCCCAGCCGGAGGCAGCGACTGGAGGCGCCTGATGGCAGCCGTTACGCCTAACCCCGACCACATAAGGGATTTTGCATCCGAACAGGACTTCGAAGCCTGGCTGGCTGCCCATCACGACACGGCATCCGAACTCTGGCTCAAGATCCACAAGAAGACGTCGGGGCTGCCGACCGTCACTTACGCGCAGGCGCTCGACGTGGCCTTGTGCTGGGGCTGGATCGACGGCCAGAAGAAGGGGTTCGACGAGACCTCCTTCCTGCAGCGCTTCGTGCCGCGCCGGCCGAAGGGCACCTGGAGCGTCAACAATCGCGAGCACGTCGCGCGGTTGATCAAGGCCGGCCGCATGCAGCCGGCCGGCATGCGGGAGGTGGAGGCGGCCAAGGCGGACGGGCGCTGGGACCGCGCCTATCAAAGCGCCAGCAAGATGGAAATGCCAGCCGACCTGCTGGCGGCGATCAAGGCCGATCCCAAGGCGCTGGAGACGTTCGAGGTGCTCAATGCCACCAATCGCTATGCGCTGGCCTTCCGCACCCACAACATGAAGACCGAGGCCGGGCGCAAGAAGAAGATCGAGAGCTTCGTTGCCATGCTGGCGCGCGGCGACATGCCCTATCCGCAGGGGAAAGCCAAGTGACCCGCTATGTCGCATTCCTGCGCGGGGTCAATCTCGGCAAGCGCACCGTCAGGAGCGCCGACCTGAAACAGGCGTTCACCGGCATGGGCTTTGCCGATGCGCGCACGCTGATCGCCAGCGGCAATGTGGTGTTTTCGGCCGGCGAGACGGATGAGGAGAAACTCACGCACACGATCGAGGCGGGACTCGAAAAGGCCTTCGGCTTCGATATCGGCACCGTTTTGCGCTCGCATGCCGAACTTGAGGCGATGGTTGCGAGTGCGCCGTTCGCGAAAATCCCGGAAGGCGCCGATGCCAAGCTTTATGTCGGGCTGCTGCGCGAGCGCGTCGGCGGCAAGATCGAACTGCCGATCGGCATTCCCGGCAATTTCGATGTGCTCTCCGTCAGCGAGCGTGACATCTTCGCAATTGCCTGGCACATGCCGAACGGGCGATACGGCGAGGGGCTGATCGGCATCGAAAAGCACTTGCCGAAAGGCACGCTGATCACCATGCGTAACTGGAACACAATCTTGAAGGCGGCCGCCTGATTCGGTTGCCGCCGGTCGGGGGAAACATGATCACCGTCTTCGGCTCCTGCGGCATCGACCTCATCGCCAATGTGCCGCGCCTGCCGCAGCCGGGCGAAACCGTTTTGGGCGGGGTTTTCTCGATGTCGCCGGGCGGCAAGGGCGCCAACCAGGCGCTGGCGGCGCGGCGGGCTGGTGCCGAGGTGCGGTTCGTCGGCGCCGTCGGCAACGACGATTTTGCCGAAAAGACGCTGGCCATGCTGCGCGGCGACGGCGTCGACCTCGAAGCGGTGCGGATAATGGATGCGGCAACCCAGGTCGCCTCGATCTTCGTCGATGCGACGGGCGAGAACGTCATCGCGGTCCTGCCCGGCGCCAATGCCGAAATGGTGCCGGCCGATGCCGATGCGGCACTTGGCGAATTGCCGGCAGGTGCCGTCGTCATGCTGCAGCAGGAAATCACGCAGGCAGCGACCGAGCGGGCGCTGGAGATTTCCAAGGTCCGCGGGCTCACCTCTATCCTCAACACCGCGCCCTTCATCGCCGATACGCCAAGGCTTGCGGCCAAGGCTGCGATCCTCGTTGCCAACGAAACCGAGTTCGCTCTGCTGTCCGGCGCCAGTCCCGACGCGCTCGACAAGCCCATCGCGGATTGGGCCCGCGCCAACAAGCAGACGGTGATCGTAACGCTGGGCGGCGCCGGTGCGCGTGCGGCAACCCCCGATACTGCGGTCTCCGTACCGGCCCTGCCGATCGTGCCGGTCGATACGGTGGGGGCCGGCGACACGTTCTGCGGCTATCTCGCGGCGGGCCTGGCCGAAGGGCTGGCACTGGAAACGGCGATGCGAAGGGCAGCGGCGGCAGCCAGCATTGCCTGCCTCAAGCCGGGGGCGCAGCCCGCCATTCCCTGGCGTGCCGAGGTCGAAGCGGCGCTCGCCTAAAGCTCGGGCCGGGCGGCCCGCAGCATCGGTTCGATCGTATCTTCGAACAGTGCCGCGGGATTGTCCTTGAGCACCTCCGGATAGGTCTTTTCGGCTCTAAGCGAGATTTCGAGGAAAGCCGCGATGCCTTCAGCGCCTTTCGGATCCGCCATCGGGTAGAAACCGGAGCGCAGGCGCTCCAGCAGCATGGTTTTCGAGCGGATCATGCGCTCGGTAAAGCCCGCCGCATTGCTCATCGAACTCGAAATCTTGACGTAATCGTGCAGCGGCGTGCCCAGATGCAGCGAGGTCGGGCTGGTGCGGTAGAGCCGCATGAGGAAATCGAGGTCGGTCATGTTGGGCAGTTCGGTATCGTAGCGCCCGTCCGCCTTGCGCCGATCCCAGACCACCATCGTATCCATGGATAGGCTCACCCATTTGTGTTCGCCGGCGCTGAGCACGCGATCGCGGCCGTTACCGACCAGGCGCAGGGTGGTGAAATCGGGCCGCATGACATCGAGCGCCACCGAAACGATCGGCTGTTCCGCGAGCGCCTTCATGGCCAGAGCCAGCTTTTGCGGCTTCATGCGGTCGTCGGCATCGAGCAGCGCCGCATAGGGGCTCGAAAGCGCATCGAGGACGATATTGCGGGCCCGCGTCGAGCCGCCCCCGATCCTGCCCGAGGAGAGGAATTTCTGCCTCCGGTCGGCAAGTCCCTGGGCGGCGAGCAGCTTTTCATAGTCGACGCCATCGTCCGAAATGATCCAGTGCTCCCAATCCGGATAGGTCTGGGCGATGACGCTGGCCGCTGCCGCGCCGATCGTCGTTTCCGCCCGGAATGCCGGCGTTATGACCGAAACTACTCCACCCATTGCCCTTTTCCTCCGGTCTTGAACGCCAAGCCGACCCGTCCCATATCTCGGACAGGAAAACGGCGCCACTCTTTCGGGCTGTTTACCGGCGTTGCTTATTAAAGGACGGTTGTTGATGTCTCGCGTTTCGCTGTTTTCGGCACCTTTCCTGCTCGGCTTCGATGCTTTCGAGGAGCGCCTCGACCGGCTGGCCAAGGCTGCCGACGGCTATCCTCCCTACAATATCGAACGGCGCAGCGAAGCCGACGGGAGCGAAAGCTTTCTCATCTCCATCGCAGTGGCCGGGTTCGCATTGAGCGAACTCGAAGTCATATCGGAAGACAACCAGCTCCTGGTGCGCGGGCGCCAGAAGGACGACCCGACGCGGGAGTTCCTGCATCGCGGCATCGCCGCACGTCAGTTCCAACGCAGCTTTCTCCTGGCCGACGGCGTTGTCGTCAAGGATGCGGCGCTCAGGGACGGCATGCTGATCGTCACCGTGGTGCGTCCCAAGACCGAAAAGGTCGCAAGGCGCATCGAAATCCATTCGTGAGAGGAGTAAGGCAAATGCAGAATAGAGACGAAACCATCGTCGAACCCGCTGCCCATCCGCTCAAGAGCCTGACGGCTGCACAGTTCATGGCTCTTGGCGGCAACGCCGTGGCCTATGTGCGCCCGATCAAGGGCGACGTATTGTCAGAGATGTTGTCGCAGGAAGGCTTCGATTTCGACAGCGATTACCAGCTCGTCATGTCGGCCGACGGCACGCCGCTGATGGTCGCCGACACTCAGGAAGCCGTCAACGACTGGCTGGCCGAGCGCAATCTCGGCGTCGTCGCCGTCCACTGATCCGGCAAACCAGTAAACGAGCCAGGAAGAAAGGCAGGCTAATCCTCGCCTGCCTGGGCCGGTAGGCCGTTTCAGGCGGCGTTGGCCGCCGGCGGCTCGATGAGCATTTCCCGCAAGCGCTTTTTATCGCTGGTCTGGCGCAACTGCTCGACCAGCGATTCGGTGCGCAACAGCCGCGCCACGCGCGCCAGCGCCTTCAGGTGATCGGCGCCGGCCCCGACAGGGGCGAGGAGCATGACGACGATGTCGACCTTCTGGTCGTCGATGGCATCGAATTCGATCGGCTCGTCCAGCTTCACGAAAATCCCCCTCACCGCCGGCAGGCCCGGCAGCTTGCCGTGCGGAATGGCGATGCCATTGCCAAGACCTGTGGAACCAAGGGCTTCGCGGGCCGTCAGCGCCGCCAGGATCGTCTCGGCGTCCATTCCCGTGAGTTCGGCGGCCTTCTGGCTCAGCTTTTGCAGCAATTCCGCCTTGCTCCTTATATCGGCACAAACAAGGACGGACTCCTCGCAGAGGAGATCGGAAAGTTCCATGGAAAGAACCTGTCTCAATTTGGCAGAACGGGTGGCAAACCTATTCTAGTTTGCGGAAAAGGCCGGATCGATCCAGCCGATATTGCCATCGGCGCGGCGATAAACCACATTCAGCCCCCCATGTCCAGCATGGCGGAAAACCACCACGTCCGATTGCGACAGATCGAGTTCCATCACTGCTTCTCCCACGCTTAGCCGCTTGAGGTTGGCGGTCGTCTCGGCGATCACCGCCGGGCTGAAATCGACATCGAGTTCCGTATCGTCATCGGGCGCCGCCAGCACATAGGACTGGGCGACACCGTTCTCGTCCTCCGGCCGGCGCCGGTGCGAGCGCAGTTTCCGATTGTAGCGCCTGAGTCGCTTTTCGATATTGGCGGCCATCGCCTCGTAGGCGGCGGTCGCATCGACGGCTTCGGCCTGCGCCTGCAGCAGCGCGCCGGTATCGAGATGCACGACGCAATCGGCGGTGAAGCCCGCCCCGTCGTGGCTGAGGGTCAGATGGCCTTCATAACCTCCATCGAAATATTTGGCGACGGTCGCATCGAAATGCTCGAGCGCCTTGCTGCGCAACGCCTCGCCGACATCCATGTTCTTTCCCGAAACTCGCAAGGTCATGGCACCCTCTCAGGTTCGTTACGGTATGCACCGGCTCGCAATGGCCGCTGCCATCGCCATGCTAGCCCCGCCCGGAACGGCGGTGCAATCGGCAAGACCGGTACAGGCGAAAATTCCGGGGATGACGGGGGAAAATGCGTGGAGATTGCCCCTCGGCGATTGTGGATATCCGATGCCGTAAAGGAACGCGCTGGCGTAAAAAGGGCTCCCCGGAATCGTCAGCGTACCGCCAGGGCCTGCTTTTGACGGCGGCGCACCACCGATGAGGGGATGTTCATGGCCTCGCGGTACTTGGCGACGGTGCGCCGGGCGACATCGATTCCCTGCTCGCGCTTCAGCATGTCGGCGATCGTGTCGTCCGACAGGATGGCGGCAGGCGGCTCGGCCTCGATGAGCTGCTTGATGCGATGGCGCACCGCCTCGGCCGAGTGCTCGTCGCCCCCGGTCGTCGAGGCAAGGGCGGTCGTGAAGAAATATTTCATCTCGAACAGGCCCCGGGGCGTTGCCACATATTTGTTGGCGGTGACCCGGCTGACCGTCGATTCGTGCATGTCGATGGCATCGGCGACGAGCTTCAGCGTCATCGGCTTTAAATGCGATATGCCGTGGGTGAGGAACCCGTCCTGCCGGCGCACGATCTCGCTCGCCACCTTGACGATGGTCTGCGCCCGCTGGTCGAGGCTGCGCGTCAGCCAGTTGGCGGTGGCGAGGCAATCGCTGAGGAAGGTCTTTTCGTTCGTATTGCGCGCATACTTGCTGACCTCGGCATAATAGACGCGATTGACCAGCACTTTCGGCAGGATGTCGCTGTTGAGTTCGACCGCCCAGCCGCCGTCGGGCCGGCCCCTGACAAAGACGTCCGGCACCACCGTTTCGACCGGTGCGCCGTCGAAGGCGCGGCCCGGCCGTGGATCGAGCGCCCGCAATTCGGCCAGCATGTCGGCAAGATCGTCGCGATCGCACCCGACGGCCCGCAGCAGCGCCGCCATGTCGTGGCTGGCAACCAGCGGCAGGTTGGCGATGAGCCGCGCCATCAGCGGATCGAGCCGATCCCTTTCGCGCAGCTGGATGGCAAGGCATTCGGCGAGGTCGCGGGCAAAGACGCCGACAGGATCGCAGCCTTGCACCGCCAGCAGCACCGCCTCGACGTCCTCGATTTCGGCACCCAATAGATCGGCAATGGCGGCAAGCTCGATGCGCACGTAGCCGGCCTCGTCGAGATTGTCGATCAGGGCCCGGGCGATCAGGCGATCGGCGCCGGTCTTCAGGATCATGTTGACCTGGGCCGCGAGGTGATCGGCAAGGCTGGGGCGCGAGGCGACGAACTGGTCGATGTCGGGGGCGTCCCCGCTGTCGCTCGCGCCGGACGGTGTCGGCGCCACCATCGCCTGGCCGATCGAATCCTGGCCCACCTGTTCGGGAAAGACGTTCTCGACCGCCGTATCGAACCCGTCGGCAATGCTGTCGGCGCTCTGGATGCGCTCGCCGTGCACGACCGTGTCTTCGAGCCCGGTCTCGGCGCGCTGCGGCGCCTCGGCTTCCGCTTCGCCCTCGGCCTCCTCGCGTTCGAGCAGCGGATTGCGCAGCAATTCCGCCTCGACGAACGCTTCGAGCTCGATATGGCTGAGTTGCAGGAGCCGGATGGACTGCATGAGCTGAGGGGTAAGCGTCAGACTCTGCGTCTGGCGCACCTCTAGCCGCGGTGTCAGTGCCATGCCCGAACGTCTCCAGACCGGCCGAGCCCCCTCGGCCGGTTTCGGCGCACCATGCCTTATTCGTTCTGTGTGAGCAAGTTTTGTGCCAACTGCCTTTGGTAGGCTAGATGGCGAAGCTGTCGCCGAGATAGACGCGCCGCGCTTCCGGGTCGGCGGTGATGGTTTCCGGCCGCCCCTGGATCATCACCCGTCCATCGTGGATGAGATAGGCGCGATCGACGAGGCTCAGCGTTTCGCGCACGGCATGGTCGGTGACCAGCACGCCGATGCCGCGTTGCGTCAATTGCCGCACCAGGCCCTTGACCTCGGCGACGGCGATCGGATCGACGCCGGCAAAGGGCTCGTCGAGCAGCATGAAGACCGGATCGGCGGCCAGCGCCCGGGCGATCTCGCAGCGCCGCCGTTCGCCGCCGGAAAGCGACAGCGCGCTGGCATCGGCGAGGTGCGAGATGGAGAATTCCTCGAGCAATTGCTCGAGCCGGCGCTTGCGTTCGGCGCGCGAGGAGACGTGCCCTTCAAGGATGGCGAGGATGTTGCCCTTGACCGAAAGGCCCCGGAAGATCGAGGGCTCCTGCGGCAGGTAGCCGATGCCGAGCCGCCCGCGCTGGAACAGCGGCAAGTGCGTGATGCGGCGGCCATCGAGCCGGATGTCGCCGCCATCGGGCTTTACCAGCCCCATGATCATGGTGAAGACCGTGGTCTTGCCGGCGCCGTTCGGGCCGAGCAGGCCCACTGCCTCGCCACGGCGCACCGCCAGGCTCACGTCGGAAACGACGATGCGCTTGCCGAAATGCTTGGCAAGGCCATGCGCGACCAGCCAGCCGGTCTGGTCGACGCGCGCCTGTTGCTGGTCGGGGGGAGGAAGTTCGTTCATTTGGAATCGAACACGCCGGTCACCCTGCCGCCCTTGGTGCCGGTGAAGGTCGAGACATTGGTGTCGAGATTGACTTCGAGTTCGGGGCTCGAGAGCACGCTGGCCTGGCTGTTGACCATGACGTTGCCGGTGAGGTGCAGGATATGCGTATTGGGATCGTAGACCGCCTTGTCGCCGACCGCGTCCTGCTCCTCGCTCTTGATGCGCACCTTGCCGGTCGCCTCGAACGTCTTGACGTCGGTCGTGCCGCCCTCGCCGTAATGGATGACGACCTTGTCGGCCCAGAGGTCGAGATTGGGGTGCTTCACAAAGACCTTGCCGGTGAAGGTCGCTTCGTGCTCGCTTTCGTTGACGACGAACTTGTCGCCGGTGATCTGGATCTCGCCGGCAGCCATAGCGGGCGTTGCGAGCGCCAGGGCCGCCAGCAGCAAAGCGGGCAGCCGGTGCGGACGGCTCACTTCATCGGCGTCGTCAGCGTGGCCCCGGTAAAGGTCCATTGCTCGTCCTCGCTGTAATGCATGCCCTTGGCATCGATAACCATACCATTGGCGAAATTGAGATGCACCGGACCGGTGGCATCGATCGTCTGGGTCGGCCAGTCGACGAACATCTTCTCGATCGTGCCGGTCGTGCCGTTGGAATCGGAGACCCTGGTGACGCCGGCAACCGTGACCTGCTGGGCCGCCGTCTGCAATTGCCCCTCTTCCGCTTCCGCCGTCATCACCCGTCCGTCGGTGCGGGTCAGTACGGCCTTGGCCCCTTCGAGGTCGATGACGTCGAGCGCCGTCACCGATGCCGAGGCCTTTTCGGCGGTGACGCGATAGGTCGAACCGTCGCCGGTGACGCCCGCATAATCCGGGGTTTCGACATTGATGCGGTCGCGGTCGAGCGTGACCCGCCCGATGCTGAACTCGGCGCCGATGCTGGCGAGGTAGAGCTGGCCGACAATGCCGACGAAAGCGGCGATGCCGACGACCGGTACGCCCACGCGCAGGAACGAGACCAGCCGGTTGTGCCGCACCAGGCGCCGGTAGGTGGCGCGGCGCTGCTCGGCCGTCTCTGCGCGGGCATACATCGTTTTCATTCAGCTATGCGCGAAAATGTCGGTCTCCTCCCAGCCGCCGAGATCGAGCTCGACCCGGGTCTTGAGGAAATCGAAGCAGGCATTGGCGAGTTCCATCCGGTCCTCGCGCTTCAGCATGCGGTCGAGATGGCGCTTGAGATCGTGCAGGTACAAAACGTCCGAAGCGGCATAGTCGAGCTGGGCGTCCGAGAGCTTGTCGCTGCCCCAGTCCGAAGATTGCTGCTGCTTGGACATGTCGATGTTCAAAAGCTCGCGCACCAGGTCCTTGAGGCCGTGGCGGTCGGTATAGGTGCGGATCAGCTTGGAGGCGATCTTGGTGCAATAGACCGGCCCGGTGACGACGCCGAAGCGGTGCTTCAAGACCGCCATGTCGAAGCGGGCATAATGGAAGATCTTGGTGACGCCCGGATCGGCGAGCAGGCGCTCGAGATTGGGCGCGCGCGTTGCATCGGCGGGAATCTGCACGACATCGGCGCTGCCGTCGCCCGGCGAAAGCTGCACCACGCACAGCCGGTCGCGATGGGGATTGAGGCCCATCGTTTCGGTGTCGATAGCGACCTCGCGGCCATAGTGGGAAAGGTCGGGCAAATCGCCCCGGTGCAGCCGAACGGTCATGAACGTCTCTTCCAGCAAAAGAATGCGCGTTGATGCCATACCGGGATGGCATTGGAAAGACCGCCGGGTGTTTTGAAAAAGCCGCAAGCCGCGGCGGGGCGCCATGAAAAGCGCCTGGTGCCCTGGAGAAGACTCGAACTTCCACGCCTTGCGGCACACGGACCTGAACCGTGCGCGTCTACCAATTCCGCCACCAGGGCACTGGTGAGCGCGCCTAACTAGAGGAGGGGCCGCCGCCTTGTCAATTGCGATTTGGGGCAAAGCGGCGGTGTGCGCCGTTAAAAGTTGCGGCCGTCCCAGTGCTTGATCGTGCTGCGGTCGATATCGGGCGCGCCTTCCAGGCAATTGACGTTGACGACGACGAGCTTTGCACCCTCGTATTCGCCGCGCGCAAAGGATTCGATGCCGCAGTTTTCGCAAAAGAGATGCTCGATCTTGTCGGTGTTGAACCGGTAGGGGCGGAGCCTTTCCTCGCCCGCCAGCAGCGTGAAACTGTCGGCGGGCACCGCCTGCATGATCCAGCCCAGCCGCCGGCAGCGCGAGCAATTGCAATCGGACATCTCCGACAGGTCGGTCCTGACCTCGTATTTCACGGCGCCGCAATGGCATTGGCCTTGATAGGTCTGGGCGTCGGGCATGGTTTTCTCCGTTGCAGGTGTGCGGCAGTGAAGAACAGCGCCGTGACAGGGTCAAGACGATGTCATCCGTGCCGCGCCCTCGTTACCATTGCCCGGCTTGCGATAGCACGCTAGAAGGCAGCGTAAACCCCGACTATCCGGCGGAAAACGGAGCCTTGCCATGGATCCCAACCACAAGCCCCTGGTCACGATTTTCGGCGCATCCGGCTTCGTGGGCACGCAGATCGTGCAATTGCTGGCGCGCAAGGGCTACCGCATCCGGGCCGCCGTGCGCCGTCCCGACCTCGCCGGGCACCTGCGCCCGCTCGGCGCTGTCGGCCAGGTCGTGCCCATCCAGGCCAATGTGCGGGACGCCGCTTCCGTGTTGCGCGCCGTGCGCGGTGCCGACATCGTCATCAACCTCGTCGGCATCGGCTTTTCGCGCGGCCGGCAGACCTTTGCCGCCGTCAATGTCGGTGGCGCCCGCAATGTCGCCGAAGCGGCACGCGCCGTCGGTGCCGGCACGCTCGTTCACATGTCGGGCCTCGGTTTCACGCCCGACAGCGAAAGCGGCTTTGCCCGCTCCAAGCTCGATGGCGAAGCGGCGGTGCTTGCCGCCTATCCGCAGGCGATCATCATGCGCCCGTCGATCATCTTCGGGCAGGGCGACGGGTTCTTTTCGCTGATCGGCACATTGGCGCGGCTGTTCCCTGTCCTGCCGATGATCGAAGGCGCAACGCGCCTGCAGCCGGTCTATGTCGGCGACGTCGCCGACGCCTTTGCGCTTGCCGCCGAAGGGGCGGCCAAGCCCGCCCGCATCTATGAGCTTGGCGGGCCGGAAGTCGCAACGCACCGGCAATTGTGGGAACTGGCCCTGCGCGAGACCGGGCGCAGCAATCCGCTCGTGCCGATTTCGTCGGGGCTGGCGCGCCTCATGGCCGTGCCCATGGGACTGCTGCCCAAGCCGCTGCTGACCGCCGACCAGATCGCCTTGCTCGGCTACGACAACGTCGTTTCGGCCGAAGCCCAGCGCGAGCGGCGCACGCTTTTGGGCCTGGGCATAGCGCCAACGGCGCTCGAAACCATCCTGCCCACTTATCTCTGGCGCTTCCGCCGCAACGGCCAGTTCGACCGCGTCGTTGCCTGACCGGGGCTTTGCCGCCTGCTACTTGAAGAGCAGGATGCCCCAGAGCCCGACCGCGCCGACGAAGATCCGCCAATAGGCGAAGAACGCAAAGCCGTGGCGCGAGACGAAGTCGAGCAGGTACCTGACGACCAGCGCACCGACAACGAAGGCCGCGGCAAAGCCGATGACGATATTGAGCCCCATTTCCGGGCCGATCAGCCCGCGGTTCTTGTAGAGATCGTAAAGGAAGGCGCCGGCCATCAGCGGCAGCGCGATAAAGAAGCTGAACTCGGCCGCCGAGCGCTTGTCGGTGCCCATGAGGAGCGAGCCGACAATGGTCGCACCCGACCGCGAGACGCCCGGAACCAGCGCCAGCATCTGGAAGAGCCCGATGTAAAGGCAGAGCAGCGGCGGGTAGGTGTAGATCTCGGTATAGCGCGGCTTCAGCTTCAATTGGTCGACATAGAGCAGGATCATGCCGCCGATGATCAGCATGACGCAGATGACGATGGGGCTCTCGTAGATGACGGTCTTGATGAAATCGTGCAGCAGAACGCCGGCAATGCCGGCGGGAAGGCAGGCCAGGAGCACGCAGCCCAGGAACCGCAGGGCATAGCGCTTGCGCTGGATGGCGTCGCGCGCAATGCCCAAAAGCCGCCAGAAATAGATCACGACAATGGCAAGGATGGCGCCGAGCTGGATGAGCACTTCGAAGACCCGGCCGGGGCTGTCGAAGCCCAGGAAGTGTTCGGCCAGCAGCAGGTGGCCGGTCGAGGAAACCGGCAGGAATTCCGTCAGTCCTTCGAGGATGCCAAGCAGGAGGGGCACAAAAAGACCTTGATCGCCGTTCATCTCATCTCCTATCCATCAGGCAGTGGCGCCGGCGGGCGGATGCGGCCCCGTTGTCTGCTCGCGCGACATGCGAATCAGCCTGTCGTGCAGCGCAAGCGAACTGCTTCACCGAAACGCCGCCGAGTGCAAGGATCGTGAAGGACGAAATGCTGAGGCTGTTGCACCATCCCCTCGATCCCTCCTCCCGCCTGGCCCGGCTGATGCTGGCCGAATATGGCGTGCCGGTGGCATTGGAAGAGGTGAAGCCCTGGATGCGCGATCCGGGCTTTCTGGAACTCAATCCGGCGGGCACGGTGCCGATCCTGGTCGACGATACCGGCCCGGCCGCCATCGGGCCGCTGGCCGTGCTGCTCAATATCGAGGAGCGCTTTTCGCCCCAGCAGATCGCCGGCCTGATACCGGCGCGCGCCTCCGACCGGGCCGAGATGTGGCGGCTGTTCGAATGGGTCACCTCCAAGCTCAACGACGAGGTGACGCGCTACGTCCTCGAGGAGAAGATCGTCAAGCGCGGCGGTGCCGGCGGCACGCCCGATCCTTCCGTCCTGCGCGTCGCCAAGGCCAACCTTGCCGAACACATGCATTATTTCACCTGGCTGTGCGCAACCCGGGCGTGGCTGGCGGGCGATGCCATGACGCTCGCCGATTTCGCGCTCGCCGCGCACCTGTCGAGCCTCGACTATCTCGGCGATATCGACTGGGACGCGGCCGGCGAGACGCGCGACTGGTATTCGCGCCTCAAATCGCGTCCGGCCTTCCGGACCCTGCTCAACGACCGCGTCGTCGGCATGCCGCCGCATCGCGGCTATGCGGACCTGGATTTTTGAAACGGCACTCTTGTATATACAAATGCATAGCATCATAATGGGCCGATGAACCCTTCCGGCCTCGACTGGGACGATGGCAATCGCGACAAGTGCGAAAAGCACGGCGTTTCCGTCGCCGAAATCGAGAGCCTGTTCAGAGGCAAACCGCGCTATGCTCCCGACCGGGCGCATTCGGCGGTGGAAAACCGCTTCATCGCTGTCGGCAGGACGGAAGCAGGGCGCGCTTTGTTCGTCGCTTTCACCTTCCGCGAACGCGATGGCCGCCTGCTGGTACGACCTGTGAGTGCCCGCTACATGCATGCCAAGGAGGCAAGCCGCTATGGAAAATAGAAAGGTGCCGCCGCTCAAAACCGACGAGGAAGCCGAAGCTTTCCTCGCCGAAGATCTGTCGGATCTCGATTTCGACCAGTTCAAGCCCCTCAACTTCGAATTCGAGAAGAAGGCGGCTCAGCTCAACATGCGCATGCCGCGCCCATTGCTTGATGCTGTCAAGGATAGGGCAAGACGGCAGGGCATCCCCTATACGCGCTATATCCGCCAACTTCTGGAGCGGGATATCGCCCGCAAGTGACATGGATATCGTCACCGAACTGCAACACCGCGCCGAGGCCCTGGGATTTTCGGCCTTCGGCATCGCTCCGGCCGATGCGCGGCCCGACCTGCCGGAAAAGCTGCATCATGCGCTGACCGCAGGCTGGCACGGCGACATGGACTGGATGGCGGAAACCGAAACGCGGCGCGGCCGGCCCGACCGTTTGTGGCCGGAGGCGCGCTCGATCGTCATGGTCGGCATGAATTACGGGCCGGAAAGCGATCCGCTGCAAACGCTCGCCGAAAAAAGCCTGGGGACGATTTCGGTTTACGCCCGCAACCGCGATTACCACGAGCTCATCAAGGGCAAGCTCAAGGAACTGGCCGGGCTGTTGGCGCGGCGCACCGGCGCGGCCGTGAAGGTCTTCGTCGACACCGCGCCGCTGATGGAAAAGCCTTTGGCCGAGGCCGCCGGCATCGGCTGGCAGGGCAAGCACTCCGTTGTCGTTTCGCGGGACTACGGCTCCTGGCTGTTCCTGGGCGCGATCCTGACCGATGCCGAACTGCCGGCATCCGAGCCGCACGCGGAAAGCTGCGGCTCCTGCCGGAAATGCCTCGATATCTGTCCGACCAATGCGTTTCCGGCGCCGTTCCGGCTCGATGCGCGCCGGTGCCTCGCTTACCTCACCGTCGAGCACAAGGGCCAGATTCCGCTGGAATTCCGGGCGGCGATGGGCAACCGCATCTTCGGGTGCGACGATTGCCTTGCCGTCTGCCCGTGGAACAAGTTCGCCAAGAAGACCAATGAGATGAAGCTAATGGCGCGTAGCGATCTGACCGCGCCGCGATTGGCCGATCTCGCCGAACTCGACGATCCCGGCTTCCGTGCGCTTTTCGTGGGCTCGCCGGTCAAGCGGCTCGGCTCGGCCCGGTTCCTGCGCAACGTGCTGATTGCCATCGGAAATTCCGGCGACAGGACGCTGCTGTCGAAAGCGGAAGCGCGGCTTGGGCATGAAAGCCCGCTGGTTCGCGGCGCCGCGATCTGGGCGGTGCGGCAACTGGCCGAACCCGACGAGGCGGCGCGGCTGATGGCCCGTTATCGTCCGGCCGAGCACGATCCGGAGGTTACCGCCGAGTGGCAGGACCACGACATCGCCGCGGAGATCGACGCATAAATGAACGGCTTTTTCTTCGGCCTCGGCTATTCGGCCCGCGCCGCCATCGAGGAGCTACGCGCCGACGGGCCGGAAGCGCATCGCTTTGCCGGCACGACGCGCTCGCAGGAAAGCTTCGAGCGGCTCGCTGCCGAGGGCATTGCCATGCATCTTTTCGATGCGGCAACGCTCAGCCCCGACCTCGATGCGGCGAGCCATGTGGTGAGCTCGGTTGCGCCCGCCGAGGGCGCCGACCCGGTGCTGGTGCGGCATCAGACGGGGCTCGATGCGGCAAAGGACCTCGAATGGCTCTGCTATTATTCGACCGTCGGCGTCTATGGTGATTTCGGCGGCGCCTGGATCGACGAGAGCGCCGCGCTCCATCCCCTCAACCAGCGCTCGCGCGACCGCATCACGGCCGAACAGCTTTGGCGCGACTATGCCGAAGCCCGCGGCCTGCCGCTGCTGGTCCTCAGGCTTTCCGGGATTTACGGGCCTGGACGCTCGACCTTCGAAAAACTCGCCGACGGCTCGGCGCGGCGCATCGTCAAGCCGGGCCAGGTCTTCAACCGCATCCATGTCGAGGACATCGGGCGCGTGACGGCCCTTGCCGCGGCACGAAAGCTTGCCGGCACCTACAATCTCACCGACGACGCGCCGGCGCCGCCGCAGGACGTCGTGGCCTTCGCCGCCGACCTCGAAGGCATCGAGCCGCCGGCGGAAATGCCGTTCGAGACCGCCGAAATGACGCCCATGGCGCGCTCGTTCTATTCCGACAACAAGCGCGTCTCCAACAAAGCGATAAAGCAGGCGCTTGGGATCGAATTGCTCTATCCGAGCTATCGCGAGGGCCTCACCGCCCTTTATGCCCAAAGGGAATTGACCCATGGCCGGACTTGACGGCGCCCTGCCGCCCGAACGCATCGTGCTCGATGGCCTTTATTGCCGGCTCGAGCCTGTCCATCCCGATCACGCCGAAAGCCTTTATGCTGCAACGACGGACGACAATGGCAGCCGCTACCGGTGGCTGTTCGATTATCCGCCGGCCTCCGTCGACGAGATGCGCGCCTGGATCGACATGGCGATGGCCAGGACCGACCCCCTGGCCTTTGCCCTCGTCGACAGGGCGACGGGCCAGGCCCGTGGCCGCCAGACGCTGATGCGGATTGCCCCGAAGGACGGCTGCATCGAGATCGGCGGCGTGCTCTGGGGCGCGGGCGCGGCGAAAACGCGGCTGGCAACCGAAGCGGTCTATCTTTTCGCCCGCTACGTCTTCGATACGCTGGGCTACAGGCGTTTCGAATGGAAGTGCAACAACGACAATGCGGGCAGCAAGCAGGCCGCCCTGCGCCTGGGCTTTACCTTCGAGGGCATCTTCCGCCAGCACATGATCCAGAAGGGCCGCAACCGCGACACCGCCTGGTTCGCCATGCTCGACGGCGACTGGCCGGCGGCGCGCGAACGCTTCGAGGCCTGGCTGCAGCCGGAAAACTTCGATGCCAATGGCCGGCAATTGCAAAGCCTGCAGCGGGCCTGACCTGCCATCACGCCGGCGCCCCCGGCGTGGCTGATCATTCGGCGAGCGAGCGGGTCACCGCGTCTTCGAGGCGGACGAGGTCTTCGGGGCGGCTGAGGCGATGATCGCCGTCCGGAATGAGGGTCAGCGTCACCGGATCGTGCAGCAGGTGCGAAACGAGTTTCAGCGCGTGCTCCTGCGGTACGTCGGGGTCCTTGCCGCCCTGCAATATGGTCACGGGGCAGCCCGTCTCGATGACGGTATCGAACATGAGCTGCGTTTCGCCGTCCTCGAGCAGCCGGCGCGTATAGATATACGGCTCGGGCGAATAGGCTGAGGGCACTTCGGCGTAGCCGCGTTCGGTCAGGGCGTGGCGATCGGCTTCCGAAAAGCGCTTGGGCATCAGATCGCGCGTCGCATCGACCGCCGGCGCCACGAGGATGAGCGCCTTGACGCGGGTTTCGCCGCGCTGGCGCAGCGCGCGGTTGAGCAGCAAAGCCAGCCAGCCGCCGAGCGAGGAGCCGAGAACCACTTGCGGGCCCTCGGTCAGGGCAAAGACGGCGAGCGCTTCTTCGAGCCACCGGCTGACCGTGCCGTCGAGGAAATCGCCGCCCGACCTGCCATGGCCGGAATAATCGAACCTCGTGACGGCGATCCCGTGCCGTTCGCCGTAGGCATCGAGCGCCATCGCCTTGCTGCCGGTCATTTCGGACTTGAAGCCGTTGAGCCAGAACAGGCCCGGCGCCGCGCCCCGGCGCTGCATGACGGCGATCGGGCGCGCTTCGGCTCCGGTTCCGACCGTGATCGTGGTCTCGATACTGCCTGTCATGCCTGGCTCCTTTCTCCGACAAGTAGGGTCGCTCAACGGTTAGGCATCCTGGAGCGGGCTTGCAACGGGCTTGAGGAATTTGCCGTTACCATGCGGCTTGCCAGTTGACTTATCCCGGCGCTGCCACGATTTTAACGGCGATTTCCAAATCTTTCCCGCATCAGTTGAAGGATCGTCTGCCATTCGTCGTCCCATGAGACCCGTTGCGCCCCAGAAGGATGGGCCGCAGTCCAACGAGGATATTACTTCCCCCGACGTCCAGTTGATCGACGCCGAGGGCGTCAACCAAGGGGTGGTCCGCACCCGCGAAGCTTTGGCCATGGCCCAGGAGGCCGGGCTCGATCTCGTCGTCATCTCGCCCAATTCCAACCCGCCGGTCGCCAAGTTCCTCGATCTCGGGCGCTTCAAGTATGCCGCCCAGAAGAAGGCCGCCGAAGCGCGCAAGAAGCAGAAGGTGATCGAGGTCAAGGAAATCCAGCTGCGTCCGAACATCGACACGCACGATTACGAGACCAAGATGAAGGCGGTGAACCGCTTCCTCGACGAGGGCGATCGCGTCAAAGTCACCATGCGTTTCCGCGGCCGCGAAATGGCGCACCAGGAAATCGGCATGGAACTGCTGCTGAAGGTCCGCGACCAGATGGAAGAAAAGGCCAAGGTCGAGAGCTCTCCGCGCTCGGAAGGCCGGCAGATGGTGATGGTGCTGGCGCCCAAGTGAGGCGACGGCATCGGGTGGTGAAAAAGGCGGCCCTTCCGGCCGCCTTTTGTTTTGGCGGGGTTGCGGGCACCCGAACCTGACGGCCGGATTAACATTTCGTCATCAAGCCGAATGCTCCAAATTTGGCCCCGATTGGACACAAGATTTTGCCCGCCTTCTGGAATCGGGCGAGCACCGGTCCCATATCGCGACATGGAGCAATTCCCGTTCCGTGTCGGAACGAGGCTTCGAAGTTTTGTCTGCCCCTGCGTTTTCGGATGTTCGGAAAGTCTCCTCCGCTTTCCCTTTCGAAGGCGCTCTTTATGAGACCTGCTCCGGCAGGTCCCGGGAAACCGGAGATTTTATTTTGAGAACGCAACCCGTATCGATTCCGGCCGATTACCGGCCGGTGGGAGAAATCCTCTCCCTTATCGGCGACAAGTGGACGGTATTGGTCGTCCTGCAGCTCGTCGCCGGCAAACGCCGCTTCAACGAACTGCGCCGGCAATTGCAGGGCATTTCGCAAAAGATGCTGGCCGAAACGCTGAGGAGCCTCGAGCGCGAGGGCCTCGTCAAGCGGACGCTGTTTCCGATCATTCCGCCGCGCGTCGAATATGAGCTGACCGATCTCGGCCGGCAATTGCTCATGGCCTTGAAAGCCTTGCGCGACTTCGCGCTGGAGACACGGGCCGAGGTCGAAGCCTCGCGCGCCCGGTTCGACGCCACGCGGAACGATGGCGGCTTTCCGGTTTCCGGACCCTAAAAAGGCGGCCCGGTACCTTTAAAGATCGGCAGCGCGGCTGGACAGTCCAGTCGCGCCGTCGGTCCACGACATTCCGTCGCTCAGCCGGAAGGCCAAGGGAGAACCCCCGGGGAGCGGACGGAACCGTCTCATGCGCCGCTCAGATTGGCCGGGTTCGCAGGAGCGAACGTATCCGGGTCGAAGAACTTCTGCTGCACGGTGCCATCCGGGTTCTGCACATAGGCGCGCAGATACGGGCCCCACTGCTCCACCGAAGTGGCATCGACGCCGCGCTGCTGCAGGCTCGCGAGCACCGAGTACTGCGTGAACTGCGACCAGTCGTTTTCGGTGTCATTGTTGGTGATGGTGCCGGAGGCGGCGAAGGCCGGAGCGGCAAGGCCAGCAATGGTGGCGGCGGTGGCCAGGGCAATGAGCTTGTTCTTGATCATTTTCAGTGTTCCTTTCTTACTAGAACACCGGAAGAGATATTCCTCGGCAACGACAATGCAAGACCTGCAAAAATTAAATCTCGGACATCTTGTTTAAGAAAGGACAATGTATAGAGTGAGTTGTGGGTGCTATGAATACTTAAACTAAACTTGGTTGCCTTCGGGTGAGCGGGTTTCCGAAAGGTGACCGCCGCGATTGCTGCAGGGTGCGGCAATCCCGACGCCTCGAGACGCGCGCGAACCCCTTGCCTTTGCTGGAATTGCGCCCTATACAGCGCAACTTCTCCGGACCGCCCGGCCAAACGGCATGCCGTGGCGGTCTTTGCATGCGAAGGGCTTCGGCCCCCTTAGTGAAGGATTTCCGCAAAATGCCCAAGATGAAGACCAAGTCGGGCGCCAAGAAGCGCTTCAAGTTCACGGCATCCGGCCTCGTCAAGGCCGGCGTCGCCGGCAAGCGTCACCGTTTGAGCAGCCACAACGCCAAGTACATCCGCACCCAGCGCGGCACCAAGGTGCTGCAGAAGGGCGATGCGGGCCTGGTCAAGTGGTACATGCCCTATAACCGCTGAGCGAACGCCGGAAAGGAGACGATAGATGTCCCGTGTTAAGAGAGGCGTTACCGCCCACGCCCGCCACAAGAAGGTTCTGAAGGCCGCGGAGGGCTATTACGGCCGCCGCAAGAATACGATCCGCGTTGCCAAGCAGGCCGTGGAGAAGGCCGGTCAGTACGCCTACCGCGACCGCCGCATCAACAAGCGCAACTTCCGCGCTTTGTGGATCCAGCGCATCAATGCCGCCGTGCGCGAGCATGGCCTGACCTACAACCGATTTATCGACGGCCTCAGCAAGGCTGAGGTCGCGGTCGACCGCAAGGTCCTGTCGGACCTGGCGATCCACGAGCCCGCCGCCTTTGGCGTTTTGGTCGAAAAGGCCAAGGCCGCCCTGGGCTACCTCAAGGGCGTCGAGGACACGACCCACAAGCGCGTCAGCGCCTGACCCTTAGCCGCTGAGGCCTGAATTGAGCCTTGCGCCGTCCTGACGGATGGCGCGGGGCTTTTTCGTTTGCTAAGCCTCCGTCGCCAAATCGGAATATCTTCATGAGCTTACAGTCCCAGATCGATACCCTCCGCGCCGAACTGACCGGCGCTGTTGCCGCTGCCGCCGATCCCGGTGCGCTCGATGCCGTGCGTGTCGTAGCGCTCGGCAAGAAGGGCTCGGTCTCGGCGCTGCTCGCCACTCTCGGCCAGATGGCGCCGGAGGAGCGTAAAGAGGCCGGCGCCGCCATCAACGGCCTCAAGGGCGAGATCGCCGGGCTGATCGAGGCGCGGGGCCAGGTGCTGGAAGCTGCCGCCCTCGATGCGCGGCTCAAGGCCGAAACGCTGGACGTGACGCTCCCCCTGAAGGCCGCGCCCACCGCCGCCGGTCGCATCCACCCGGTGAGCCAGGTGATCGACGAGATCACCGCCATCTTTTCCGACATGGGATTCTCGATCGCCGAAGGGCCGGATATCGAGACGGACTACTACAACTTCACCGCGCTCAATTTCCCCGAAGGCCATCCGGCCCGCGAAATGCACGACACGTTCTTCATGGCGCCCTCGCCGGACGGGGTGAAGAAGGTCCTGCGCACGCATACCTCGCCCGTGCAGATCCGCACGATGCAAAAGAGCAATGACGGCCCCAAGGCACCGTACCTCACCGGCACGATCGAGCCGCCGATCCGCGTCGTCATGCCCGGCCGTACCTATCGCAACGACAGCGACCAGACCCATACGCCGATGTTCCATCAGGTCGAGGGGCTGGTGATCGACAAGCAGAGCCATATCGGCCAGCTGCGCTGGGTGCTCGAAGAATTCTTGAAGGCGTTCTTCGAGGTCGAAACCGTCACGACGCGCTTCCGGCCGAGTTTCTTCCCCTTCACCGAGCCCTCGATGGAGGTCGACGTGCAGTGCGACCGCTCGGGCAGCGAAGTGAAGATCGGCGAGGGCAGCGATTGGCTGGAAATCCTCGGCTGCGGCATGGTGCACCCGAACGTGCTGAAGAATTGCGGGCTCGATCCCGATGTCTACCAGGGTTTTGCTTGGGGCATGGGCATCGATCGCATCGCCATGCTGAAATACGGCATGAACGATTTGCGGCAGTTCTTCGATGCCGACAAGCGCTGGCTCGACCATTACGGCTTCCGTCCTTTCGACCTGCCGACGCTGTTCGGAGGACTGAGCTCTTGATTTAATTGTGGTGACGATTAAATAGGGGGAGAGAAGATGTGGAGCTGGAATGGGACGAGACGAAGTGGCGATGGACGTTGGAGAACCGTAACCTGGACTTCGCCGACGTCGCTCGTGTCGATCCTGCCAGTATCGTGACGAGTGCCGATACCCGGCACGATTATGGCGAGCAGCGTTTCAGCAGTTTCGGCTATTTGGACGACAGCCTTGTCAACTTCGTATGGACGCCTCGCGGAGATCGCATCCGCATTATTTCGATGAGAAGGGCAAATGACCGCGAACGCAAAAAATACCAAGCGCCGTAGGGAGCCCGGTACCATGCAAGGTATTCTGCCCGGCGAGTCGCTTGATGATTTCGAGAAACGTGTCGGCGATGATGCACCCGAATGGACGGACGAAGATTTCAAGCGTGCCCGCCCGATTTCGGACTTTCCCGAATTGGCGGAGGCGTTAGCCAATGCGCGCGCCCGTCGCGGCGACCGCGGCCCGCAGAAAACCCCAACCAAGGAACGGATCGGCCTGCGGCTCGATCGTGATGTCGTTGAGCATTTCCGCGCCACCGGCCCCGGCTGGCAAAGCCGCATCAACGATATCCTCGCGGCGCATGTGAGATCGGCCCACAAGTGACCGAAACCGAACCGCAAACCACATTCGTCGTCACCGACATCGAGGCGGACGGACCGACCCCGCTGCATTCATCGATGCTGAGCTTTGCCTCGGTCGCGATCAGTGCGACCGGCGAGCGCTTCGGCGAGTTCGAGGCGACCCTCGCGCCGCGCCCCGACCGCAAGCCCGACGAGACCACCATGGCCTGGTGGCAGACGCAGCCGGAAGCCTTCAACGCCGCGACCAAAGGCGCCGAGGCGCCGGAAGTGGTGATGCCGCGTTATGCCGATTGGGTCGAAAGCCTGCCGGGCTTTCGCGTCTTTGCCGCGGCGCCGATGATCTTCGACGGGATGTGGATGGACCACTATCTCGACACGTTCGCCGGCACGCGCGTGCTCGGCGGCCCGTTCAAGACGCGCCAGATCTTCAGGGGCGGCGGCGTCTGCCTTTATACGATGGCGGGAACGCTGCGCGGCGCACCCTATCTCAACTGGGGCATGAGCCGCGTGCCCGCCGAGTGGTACGGCCATATCGTCCATTCCCATAAGGCGATCGACGATGCGCGCGGCTTTGCCAACGTGCTCGTCAAACTGTTCGAAATCTCCTCACGCCTCGAAAAGCACGAGGCGAGCGAAAGCATGTATCGATGAAATTCACCCTCGACTGGCTCAAGGATCACCTGGAAACCTCCGCTTCGCCCGACGAGGTCGGCAAGGCGCTGACCACGGTTGGCCTCGAACTGGAGGAAATGCTCGACGAGGCCGAGGCGCTGCAGGCGTTCGTCACCGCCCATGTGGTTTCGGCCGAAAAGCACCCCAATGCCGATAAACTGAGGGTCTGCAAGGTCGATGCCGGCACCGGCAGCCTGATCGACGTCGTCTGCGGCGCTCCCAATGCGCGCACCGGTCTCAAATCGGTCTTTGCCTTCCCCGGCACCTACATTCCGGGCAAGGATTTGACTATCGGCAAGGGCAATATAAGGGGTGCCGAGAGCAACGGCATGCTGTGCTCCGAGGCCGAACTGGGCCTTTCCGACGACCATGACGGCATCATCGAATTGCCGGCGGATGCGCCCATCGGCGTACCCTATGTGAAATACAAGGGCGTCGATGGCGTCACCTTCGATATCGCCATCACGCCCAATCGCGGCGATTGCGCCGGCGTGCGCGGCGTCGCGCGCGATCTTTATGCCTATGGGCTCGGCACGCTGAAGCCCGATACGGTTGCGCCCGTGCCCTCGACCGAAGGCAAGAGCCCGATCGGCGTTTCGCTCGATTTCGCCGCAGGCGAGCCGAAGGTCTGCAGGATGTTCGGCGGTCGGCTGATCACGGGTGTGAAGAATGGTCCCTCGCCGGAATGGCTGCAGGCGCGCCTGCGCGCCGTCGGTTTGCGGCCGATCAATGCTTTGGTCGACATCACCAATTTCGTTTCCATCGACCGCGCCCGCCCGCTGCACGTCTTCGATGCCGACAAGCTCACCGGCAATGTCCATGCCCGCATGGCCCGCGACGGCGAAACGCTGGAAGCCCTTAACGGCAAGACCTATACGCTCGATTCCAGCATCTGCGTCATTGCCGACGATGCTGGCGTCGTCGGCATTGGCGGCATCATGGGCGGCGAGCCGACCGGTTCGACCGACGCAACCACCAATGTCTTCATCGAATGCGCCTGGTTCGAGCCGACCGAGATCGCCAGCGCCGGCCGCAAGCTCGGCATCACCTCCGATGCGCGCTACCGCTTCGAGCGCACGGTCGATCCGGAATCGGTGCAGCCCGGTCTCGAACTCGCCACCAGACTGGTGCTGGAACTCTGCGGCGGCAAGGCACACGAGCCGGTCTATGCCGGCCATGTCGAAAGCCCCGGCACCGTCGTCGATTTCCCGCTGAGCGAAGTGAAGCGCCTGACGGGGCTGGAAGTGACGCGCGCGGAGGCCGAGCACTTTTTGACCCGCCTCGGCTTTGCCGTCGACGGGCTGGGCGATACCATGAAGGTGACCGTGCCCTCATGGCGTCCGGACGTGACGCAGAAGGCCGATCTCGTCGAGGAAGTGATGCGCATGGTCGGCGTCGACAAGGTGCCGGTCGAGCCGCTCCCGCGCCTTTCGGGCGTCGCGCCGCGCATGCTGACGACGATGCAGAACCGCCGCCGCCTCGCCCGCCGGGCGCTGGCCGCGCGCGGGCTCGACGAGGCCGTCACCTGGTCGTTCATTGCCGCCGAGGAGGCCAAGCGCTTCGGCGGTGGCAAGCCGGAACTGCAACTGGCTAATGCCATCGCCTCCGACATGACCGACATGCGCCCCTCGCTGCTGCCGGGCCTGATCGCGGCGGCGCGCCGCAATGCTAATCGCGGCTATGGCGATCTTGGCCTCTTCGAGGTCGGCCAGATCTTCCTCTCCGACCAGCCGGAAGGCCAGCACACCTATGCGACGGGCATCCGCGCCGGCACGACCGGCCGGCACTGGCAGGGCGAAGCCCGCAAGGTCGGCGTCTTCGATGCCAAGGCCGATCTCGGGGCGCTGCTCGATGCCCTGGGGATGGATATCGACAAGCTCCAGCTGGTGGCGGAAGCGCCAGCCTGGAGCCATCCTGGTCGCGGCGGTCGCCTGCAACTCGGCCCAAAGACCGTTATCGGCTGGTTCGGCGAACTGCACCCCGCCTGGGCCCGCGAGCTCGATATCGAAGGGCCGGTTGCCGCCTTCGAACTCGATCTCGATGCGCTGCCCGAGCCGCGCCGCAAACCGACGCGCACCAAGCCCGCGCTCAACCTGTCCGACCTGATGCCGGTGAAGCGCGACTTCGCCTTCGTGCTCGACCGCACCGTGCCGGCGGCAACGCTCTTGAAAGCGGCACGCGGCGCCGAGCGCAACCTCATCGCCGATGTCGGCGTGTTCGACGTCTATGAGGGCGCCCATGTCGGCGAGGGCAAGAAGTCGCTCGCCATCGAAGTGACGCTGCAGCCGCGCGACAAGACGCTGACCGACGAGGAGATCGAAAAGATTTCGGCCACCATCGTCGCAGCGGTCGAAAAAGCGACGGGCGGCAGTTTGCGGGGTTGAGAACGGGGCGGGTGATGGCCGACAGCCGCATAGTGCCCGCCTCGTCTTCCGCCGCCTTCCTCGAGGGCGGTGCCCTCAAGCGTGGGCCGCGGGCCAGCAAGCGCCAGCGGCCGCAGGCCTTTTACGAAAAGTTCGAGGCGCACGCGCTCGCCTACGATTGCTTCTGGCACGCCGACGGCGAACGCATCCTGGTCGTCGGCCCGCCGCCGCTGACCCTCAAGCGCAACTGGCAGGCGGCGCGGTTCCTTGCCATGCCGTCGGGCACCGACCTCAAGGCTGAAAGCTTCGCCTCGGAATCGGTGATGGTGACGGCGCTGGCCGGCGCGCCCGCCGAAACGACCGCGATCAAGCTGGCGCTCGACGGCGAGCGCTTCGAGCTCATTGTGCAGCCGAACCATTCGGCAACGCTGGCCGGCAGCCGCTTGCTCTTCACCATGAGCAAGGACAATGACCTGGCTTGGATAAGATCCTGGGCCGATTACCATGCCCGCCGGCACGGCGCCGATGCGGTCCTGTTCTTCGACAACGGTTCGACCCGCTATGGCGTGGGCGACGTCGAGGAAACCCTGCTCTCGGTGCCGGGGCTGCACCACGTCGCCGTCGCCTCCTGGCCGTTCAAATATGGCAGTCCCGACCCGGCGGTACTCAACAACCCCTTCTATACGTTGTTCCTGCAGATCGCCTCGATGAGCGTGGCTTTGCGGCGCTATGGCGCCAAGGCGCACGCCATCCTCAACTGCGATATCGACGAACTGGTGCACGCGCCCGAGGGGGCAACGATCTTCGATCTCGCCGCGCAAAGCCCCAAGGGCCTCATGGTGATGGAAGGCCGCTTCATCGAAGCGGTGACAGGGGCGGAAAATCCCGTCCATGCCGATTTCACCATGCGGCTCAAGGATCGCAAGGCCCGCCGGTCATCTCCGCGCAAATGGGCGCTTGACCCAAGCCGCGACTGGGTGCGGGAACTGGACGTGCATCCTTACATGCACTGGATTCACGGGCGCCCGGCCTTTGCCAAGACGCAGCGGCCTGACGTGTTCTACTGGCACTTCCGCGGCATTTCGACCAACTGGAAGGATCGGCGTACCGAAACTGGTCACCTCGACGCAGAAATGCTGGAAGTAGACCGGGACTGGGCGGAAGAGAGCGGCAAGCTTCGCTAGAAAAGACTATCGCTTCAGTGGATGCCGTTGCAGCAGCGCGCCCGCACTCGCTTTATCGATCGCCGCGATCTCCTCGCTGCTCAGCTCCAGATTGCTTAACACGCCGAGATTGTCCTTGAGCTGCTCGAGCGTCCTGACGCCGATCAGCGCCGAGGTCATTTCCTTGCGCCGCAGCACCCAGGCCAGCGCCAGCTGCACCATCGATTGCCCGCGCGCTTTGGCGATTTCGGCAAGCTTGGCTGTCGCTTCCAGCATGCTGGGCTCGATCGATTTTTCCGAGAGCGAATAGTTCTCGCCGGCGCGCGTGCCTGCGAGATTGCTGCGCCTGCTGTATTTGCCCGACAGGATCCCCTGCTGCAGCGGCGAAAAGGCGATGACGCCGATGCCGAGTTCGCCGCAGGCATCGATCGTATGGTCGTCCTCGATCCAGCGGTTGAGGATGGAATAGCTCGGCTGATGGATCAGCAGCGGCACGCCCATGTCCTTGAGGATGCGGTAGGCATCGCGCGTCTGCTGCTCGGGATAGCTGGAAATGCCGACATAGAGCGCCTTGCCCTGCCGATGCAGCTGGGCCAGAGCACCCATCGTCTCCTCGAGCGGCGTCTTGGGGTCGTACCGGTGCGAATAGAAGATATCGACATAGTCGAGGCCGAGGCGCTTGAGGCTCTGCTCGGCGCTGGCGATCACGTATTTCTTGCTGCCCCATTCGCCATAGGGCCCGTCCCACATCAGGTATCCGGCCTTCGATGAGATGATCATCTCGTCGCGATAGGGGCGGAAATCGCGGGCCATGACGTCGCCGAGCAGCTCTTCGGCCGAGCCCGGCGGCGGTCCGTAATTGTTGGCGAGATCGAAATGCGTGATGCCGGAATCGAAGGCATGGGCGAGGATTTCGAAGGCGCTGGGATAGTCGCGCGTGCCGCCGAAATTCTGCCACAGGCCCAGCGAGATCACGGGGAGCTTGAGGCCGGAACTGCCGGAATTGCGATACTGCATGGCGCCGTAGCGGCCGGAATGCGCGCGATAGGTCATGGTGTTCCTCCCCGTTAGGCCGCGGGCAATCTGCACAAATCGGCCATGAGCCGCAAGCTGCGCCGCCCTCGTAATTTTGCGGAGGGTGCTGCAAACCCGGCTGCAAGGCTGGCGGCACAAGCTTTCGTCATGGAGGCGGCCATGGTGTGCAACGTCATGGGCAGGGACGAGACGGCAGCGGCGGCGGTGGAATTCGCCATCCTCACCCCGGTCTTCCTCGTGATGCTGGTCGGCATGATCGCCTATGGCATCTATTTCGGCGCCGCCCATTCCGTGCAGCAACTGGCGGCCGATGCCGCGCGCACTTCGGTTGCCGGCCTCTCACCGCACGAGCGCGACGAACTGGTGACCGGCTTCATTTCCCGCAATGCCGGCGACTACGTGCTGATCGATCCGCAAAAGCTCAGCGTCAGCATCGGCGACAAGCCCGACGATCCCGACCAGTACCGCGTGACGGTCAGTTACGATGCCTCGGCGCTGCCGATCTGGAACCTCGACGTGCCGTTGCCGCTGCCCGGGCGAACGATCACCTATTCCTCGGTGGTGCGCCGGGGCGGCGTATGATGCACCGTTTCCTGGCCGACGAGGCCGGCAATATGGGCGTGCTCTTTGCCGTCGCCATCGTGCTCGGTTGCGTCTTCGGGGCGCTCGCCATCGACGAAGCTTCGCTCTACGGCGAAAGGCGGCAGATGCAGTCGGCGGTCGACCTTGCCGCCCTGGCGGCTGCGACCGACCCCGATGAGGGCCAATCGCGTGCCGAAACGGCTTTGGCCGATGCCGGCTTTGCCGAAACGCCCGTGGTCGAGGCCGGCCATTACGAACCCGACCCGGACCTTGCGGCCGGCGAGCGCTTTGCCGTGGGTGAGGCGCCGTTCAATGCCGTACGCGTGGCGCTGCACCGGCAGGGCACGCTCTATTTCGCCCGCTCCTGGAGCGCACCGCCTGCGATCGGCGTCGAGGCGGTGGCGACGGCCCAACCCTATGTGGCGTTTTCCGTCGGTTCGCGCCTGGCGCGGCTCGAAGGCGGCGTCGCCAATGCCGTGCTCAATACCCTGCTCGGCGCCAATGTCGGCCTGACGGCTGCCGACTATAACGGCCTCGTCGATGCCGATGTCGATATCTTTGCTTTCCTCGATGCGCTGGCAACGGAATTGGACATTTCCGCCGGCACCTATGCCGACGTGCTGGCAGCAAAAGCCGATTCCGGCCAGATCGCGGCGGCCCTCGCCGCTGTGCTCGACGGCAGCGAGCGCGCCGCCGCAACCGTTCTGGCTAAAGGGCTGGGCGGCAACGGCACGCTGCCCGTCGGCAAGCTCATTTCGCTCGGCACCTGGGCGCAGAAATCCATCGGCAGCGGCCTGGGTGCGACCTTTGCGAAAGTCTCGGCGCTGGAATTGCTGGCGGCGAGCGCTGCATTGTCGAACGGCACGCACCAGCTGGCGCTCAATCTTGGCGCCGCTGTGCCGGGCCTCGTCGGTATCGCAACGGTGCTCGAAATCGGCGAACCGCCCCAGGGTGCCGGCTTCTATGCCCTGGGCCCGAGCGGTACGCTGGTGCGGACGGCGCAGGTGCGGCTGCAATTCCTCGCCACGCTCGGTGGCGGCGCGGCCCTGCTCAATAGCGGCGTCAAACTGCCACTGTCGCTGGAAGTCGCGAGCGCCGAAGCGGGCATCGAATCGGCGAGCTGTCCCGGCGATGGGCAAGAAAACGGTTCGGCCCGCATCTGGGTGACGCCCGGCATCGCCAGATTGCTCCTCGGCGATGCCGGCTCCGCGCAGATCGTCAGTGTCGCGGGCCTGTTGGCGGTCGATGCCACGGCACCGGTCGAACTGGTCTCGCCCGACCGCAGGATCGTCTCGTTCACGCCCTCCGATATCGCCGTCGGCACGGTCAAGACGGTGAAGACATCCGGCTTCACCCGAGGCATGGTCGCGGAACTCATCGGTGGGCTGGAGCTCGATATCCGCGTGCTCGGCCTTGGCCTGCTGCCCAAGGCGGTGCTCGATGCGGCCATCCGCACGCTGCTGGCGCCGCTGGCGCCAGTGCTCGACAACACGATCGACATGCTGCTGGCAACGCTGGGCCTGAAGCTCGGCGAGGCCGACGTGCGCGTCTACGCCGTCACCTGCGGTGCGCCGGTGCTCGTGCGCTAATATTTGCGCGGCGTATAGACCCACGAGCCGCCATCGCCGCGCGGAAAGGCGACGGTGCGCGACGAGCCGACGATCAGCGTCGTGCGGCTGTCGACCATGTCCGGCGTCAGCTCACCGAGCGTTACGACATCGAGGCTCTCCGCGGGCCTGCCGACGTCGCGGCCGATGACCACCGGCGTTTCCGGAGCGCGATGCTTGCGGATCGCTGCAAGCGCTTCGCCCAATTGCCACGGTCGCGCCTTCGAGATGGGGTTGTAGAGCGCCAGCACGAAGTCGGCTTTGGCTGCGGCTTCCAGCCGGCCGGTGATGACCTCGAAAGGCTTCAAATTGTCGGAAAGCGAGATCGCCGCGAAATCGTGGCCGAGCGGCGCCCCGACGCGGGCGGCGGTGGCGAAGGCCGCCGAAATACCGGGCAGGATCGCCACCTCGACATCGGCCCAGTTCGGGTCGGGCGCCTCGTGCAGGACTTCCATCACCGCCGCTGCCATGGCGAAGACGCCCGGATCGCCCGACGAAACGAGGACGGCGCGCCGCCCTTTTGCAGCGCAAGCGAGCGCGGCCCGGGCACGTTGCAATTCCTCGCGATTGTCGGAAGCATGGACCACCTGGTCGGCCCGGAACGGCCCGGCCATCTTCGTATAGGTTTCGTAGCCGAAAATATCCTCGGCAGCCGCCAGCTCCGCCAATACGTCCGGCGTTGCCTGCGCCTTGTCGCCTGGCCCCAGCCCGATGACGGCGAGCCGGCCGCGCTTCGCCTCGCGCAGATAGAGCAATTCGTCTTCGGTAGCGGTGCGTGGCGTATCGACGATGGAAATGACGTGGCCAGCATTTTCGGCAAAGGCCAGTTTTGAGGCGGCAAGCCACGGCGCTTCGCCGACGAGCTTCACTTTCGCGCCCGACAGCAGGTCGGAAACGAAACCCTTGCCGGCCTCCGGATTAATGAGGCGAAAGCCCGGCGGCGGGTTGAGCAGGTTGACGGAAAAGCGCAATTCGCCGGTCGTCGTGATCGCCGGCGCTACGTCGAAAACGGCGGCGATGCGCCGGGCGAGGTCGTTGGCGCCGTTCGTGGCGCCAAGCAGCGGCACGACGGCCGAGCCGTCCTCGGCGACGGCCAGCACCGGCGGTTCGGCGCGCTTGTCGCTGAGCAGCGGCGCCAGCGTGCGGATGATTATGCCGGCGGCGCACAGCACGATAAGTGGCCGCCCTTCGCCATAAAGCGCCCTTACCGCTTCGCCGAAATCGTCGATCTCGCGGTCGACGCCGCCGACGCGGGTGGCCAGCCCATGGATGCGTGCGCCGGGCAGCGCCTCACGGATACGCCGCGCTGTCGTCAGGCTCTGCGCATTGAGGACGACGATGGCGGCTTTTAGCTCAGCCATTGCCGCCCCGGCACCAGGATCAGCGAGAAATACGGGGATTTTTCCGGCTCGACCTCGGCCAGCGGTACGATGCGCTGCGCACTCATCGTCGCCCGCTCGATATAGAAAGCCCGCTCCATCAGCCCCAGTTCGGTGAGCGCCGCGCGCGCCTTTGCGAGATTGTCGCCGCCAAGCTTCATCAGCACGGCGGCATCGGCGGCGGCGAGGCGCTGCCGCAACGCATCGGGCGCCAGCGTTGCCGAGATCACCGACAGCGTCTGGTCGCGATAGACCAGCGGCAGGCCGAGCACCGAGGCGGAGGCAAAGATCGAAGAAATGCCGGGCACGACCTCGGTCTCGTAGCGTCCCGCCAGCCGGTCGTGCAGGTACATATAGGAGCCATAAAACAGCGGATCGCCCTCGCAGACGACGGCAACGTCGTGGCCCTGATCGAGGTGCGTGGCCACCGCCTCGGCCGATCGGTCGTAAAAGCCTTTCAGCAGGCTCTCGTAGTCGTCGGTTTCGTTGAGCGTTGCCCGCGTTACCGGATAGTCGAGCCGCAATAAGTCCTGTTCGGGCGCAAGGTGCGCTTCGATGGTCGAAAAAGCATTGCCCTTGGCCTTGCGCGCCGCGAAATAGGCAACGACCGGCGCTGCCTGCAATCGCTTCAGGGCCTTGAGCGTAATGAGTTCGGGATCGCCCGGGCCGACGCCGAGGCCGAAGAGTTTTCCTTCCATTATTCGCGCTCTTGCGCCAGCGCGTTGATCGCCGCGGCCGCCATGGCCGTGCCGCCGCGCGTACCTTTCAGGGTCACGAATGCCAGCCCGCGATCGTTACCAGCAAGCGCGGCCTTGGCCTCGGCTGCACCATCGAAGCCGGCGGGAAAGGCGAGGATCAGCGCCGGCTCGGCATCGCTCTGGAGCAGCTCGCCGATGACAGCGAAATCGCTGCCGATGGCGATGATGGCGCCATCGCGGGGCAGGCCATCGGCCAGCAGCGCCGTTCGGTTGTTTGCGGGCAGCCGCGCGCGGGTAATGCCCTTCAGCACCATGGCGCTATCGCAGAGGATCGGCGCGCTCTGCTGCAGCGCCCGGCGCCCGATCGTGCCGGCTCCGGGCGAGAAAACGAGATCGGCGACGACATCGACCATGCCGGAAGCGTGGATCATGCGCACCGCGAGCTTTTCGAGATCGGCAGGGATAGCGGCAAGATCGGCCTCGGCGCGGATGGTCGCAAACGAGCGGGCATAGATCTCGGCGCCGTCGCGAATGTAGTCGAGCACGAAAAAACTCCGGTTCAGGCGCCGCCGGCGAGCCGGATGGCGATCTCGCCAAGGCCGAGCCCGGCGCCGATGCGGCGGCCGAAGCGATTCTGCGCCTCTGAATCCTCGCAATAGAGATCGTAGCGTCCCGGCGCAACCGCAACCAGCGTCACCGGCAGCGCGCGCGCCGCCGCACAGGATTTGTCGCAGCCGCTGAGATGGATTTTCATCGGGCGGTCGAGCTGTTCGGCCAGTACCAGAGCGTCGGCGAGCGTATCAGCGCGGCCCGACCGGCAACCGGCAGACCCTGAACAAGCGATCATCTGCGCCAGCGGCGCCGTTGGGGTTACGGCGAAGCCAATTTCGCTGAAGGTTTTGAGCGCCGCCTCCGGATCGGCGGTATCGACGAGCAGCACCGATTGCCAGGGCGTCAGCCGCACCTCGCCGTCGAGACCGGCAAGCGCCTCCAGCATATCGGGTGAAAGGCGTCCGAGCGGCGGCCGCGCACCCACCATCGTGCCTGAAACGCCGAGAGGCATGGCGCCCGCCCCGGCATCCGGCAATGCCGGGGCGGGGCCAAGACCGGCAAGGTCCGGCCGCTGCTGCGCCAGAAGGTCGCGCATACGGGCAAAGCTGCCAGCAAGTACCTGGTCGAGCAGTGCCGAAACGGCCTTTTCAGCCTTCGCCGCCGAGACGGCACCTACGGCGTTGCTGAGCGGCGAGGAGGCAAGCCCGATGGCATAGCTCTCCGCATCCACGGCCCTGAGCCAGATGTCGTGCGGATGCGCGCGTGGCATCGCCGCTTCGCCGCCGTCGATCCCGATGGAAAATTTCGGCGACAGCGCATGATAGCGCGGCGTTCCCCGCAACAGATCGAGCAGGTGCCTCGCCAGCGGCCCGGTATCGACCAGCGCCTCGCGGTCATGCCCATGCGTCGGCGCCACCATGACGTTGAGCACGTCCTCGGCCGAAGGGTCGGCGCCGAGCCCGGCCGCAAACAGCATTTCGGCAAACGCTGCGCCGTCCGCCTCGGCCAGCCCGCGCACCTGCAAATTGGCGCGGCTGGTGATCTCGATCGTACCGTTGCCGAAGCGCCGCGCCGCCTGCGCCACCGCCCGCGCCGCCTCGGGCGCGAGGCGGCCCAGCGGCAGCCTGATCCGCGCGATGAAGCCGTCGCGCCCCGGCGCCAGCCGGTAAAGGCTGGGGCAGGCCGAAGCGCGGATGGAGGCATGCAGGTTCATGCGCGCGAACTTAGCGCGCATGGCCAGCGAAGGCGAGGGGAGGGCGCCAACCCTACGGACGAATGCGGATGATCGTCTTTCCCGTGCGTCGCTCGGTCGGGTTGAACGCTGCTACCGCCTCATCGAGGGGCGCGATGAGGCCGATATTCGTGCGCAGCCGCCCGTCGCGCACGCGCTGCACGATCTCGGTCAACTGCGCCCGATCTGATTCGACCACGAAGTCGACCGCAAGGCCATCAGCAGGCCGCGCCTCAACTGGTCCGACGATAGATACCAGCGTTCCTCCGGCCCGGATCAACCCGGCAGAGCGCTTGCCGATATCGCCGCCGATGACGTCGAACACCAGGTCGACGCCGCCGACGTCTTCCAGCCTGTCGTTGTCGAGGTCGACAAATTCATTTGCGCCGAAATCGAGTGCCGCCTGGCGATCGGCGGCGCGGCCAGTGCCGATGACGTAGGCGCCGAACTCGCGGGCCAGTTGCGCCACCATCGAGCCGACTGCACCGGCCGCGCCGTGGACGAGCACGCTCTGCCCCGCTCTGAGGCGGCCGTAATCGAACAGGCCCTGCCAGGCGGTGAGGCCCGAAATCGGCAGGCTGGCGCCCACCGTGAAGTCGACGTCGCCCGGGAGCGGCGCGAGGTTGCGCGCCTCGACCGCCACATACTCCGCCAGCGTGCCGTCGCGCGTCCAATCGGTGAGCCCGAATACCCGCTGGCCCACCGACAGGCCTGCCGTGCCGTAGCCGAGCGCGGTGACGACGCCCGCCAGCTCGTGCCCGGGAATGGTTGGCGTCCGGTCATGCTCCAGCCGGTCGGTCCAGGTCGAGGGCCAAGTGAGTTCTGTCGGAACGAAGCCCGACGCATGCACCGCGACGACAACGTCGTTTATCGCCGGCTGCGGCTCCGGCCGCTCCGCCAGGGTCATCCCTGCCGTTCCGGCCGCTTCGTTCGTCACTACGATTGCCTTCATGGAAATTCTCCTTGGCCGCTACACGATGGAACCCGGTTTTCGCACCGCGCGGCCGAATTTCCCAATGCATCGTGGGTATAGTTTTCATAGCTCCGGGTGCGCGGCGCAGCGATTGCCGATGGCGGCAAAGCCGGAGTAGAGATGATCGCCGGAATGCAGCAGCGGCAGTCGACATGGAACTCAACCAGATCAGATATTTCCTGAACCTGGCGGATACCCTCAACTTCACCGAAGCGGCCATACGGAGCGGCGTGTCCCAGCCCACGCTCACACGCGCCATCCAGCGGCTCGAGCAGGAACTGGGCGGCACCCTGGTTTACCGCGATGGCAAGGACAGCCGGCTGACGGCATTCGGCCGCGACGTCCGCTCCGAATTCGCCGCCATGGCGGAAAGCGAGCAGCGCATACGGGCGCTGTCCCTCGATCGGGCGCATGGCATTCGCGAGATTTTGACGATCGGCGTCGTCCACACCATTGCGCCGGCGCTCATCACCGGGTTCGCAGCCTATGCGCTCAGCCAATTGCCGATGCTCGAACTGGTCTTCCATCCCGTCATGCACGACGAGGCGATTGATTGCCTCCTCAGTGGCCGGATCGATGGCTGCTTTTCGACCGATCCGGTGGTGGGTAACGCCAAAATCGCGACGATCGAGATGTTCCGTGAGCGCTTGTTGCTGGCCATGGCGCGGGACCACGCTCTGGCGAGCGCGGCTTCCGTTTCGATTTCCGATCTCGCCGAACAGCCCTACCTCGATCGGCTGCATTGCGAATTCCGCACGCGCGTGAACGACCACCTGCGCCAGCGGGCGATCGTCATGATCCCGCGGCTTCGCTCGGAACGCGAAGATTTGATCCAGCAGGCCGTAGCCGAAGGCGTTGGCGTCTGCATGCTCCCCGAGCGCTCGGCAATCGTCGACGGCCTGGTCCTGCGTCCGGTCGAAACGCTGGACCTGTCACGCGCCATTGCCTTCCAGTCGGTTTCGGGATCGGGAACGGCAGAGGCACTGCGGCAGCTTCGCATGCTGGTCGAGCGCTATCAGTGGTCGTGACGCGGTAACATCGAAACTATAGTCGCGTCGTATTGGACAGACCCGTGCCAAATACCCATTTTAGGGGCAGTGAGTTCGAAGGAGAAATCCATGGCAACAGCCTACAGGAAAACCGAAGCCGCGATCGCCAAGCTGTCGCCTGAGCAATATCGGGTGACCCAGCAGAGCGCGACCGAGCGCCCCGGCACCGGCGCCCTTCTCCACAACAAGGAGCCGGGCATCTATGTCGATATCGTTTCGGGCGAACCGCTGTTCGCCTCCTCGGACAAATACGAGTCCGGTTGCGGCTGGCCGAGTTTCACCAGGCCGATCGAGCCCTTGAACATCAACGAGTTGCGCGACACCAGCCACGGCATGATCCGCACGGAAGTGCGCTCGACCCACGGCGACAGCCATCTCGGCCACGTCTTCCCCGACGGGCCCAGCGATCGCGGCGGCCTGCGCTACTGCATCAATTCGGCCTCGCTGCGTTTCGTGCCGCGAAACGAGATGGCGGCAGAAGGTTACGGTGACTATCTCGATCAGGTTGAAGACATCGCAGCCGGTCAGCGCTAGCGCTGACAAATCGCTCCAGTGGAGCGATTTGAGGCAAGAAGGCCATGAGAGCTATGCTCGAATGGCTGGAACAAGGACGAAGCTGGACCCCGGATTAAATCCGGGGAGGACTCGTTGATGGATCGAGATCGAATCTCGAACTCCGCGAGTATCTTCTATCTAACCACGAGTCCTCCCCGGCCTCGAGCCGGGGCCCAGCTTATTGGGATTGTCCCCCGCATGAGCGGGTAGTGACGGTGTCGAGAGGTTGCCTCCAAAGGCAACACGATGCAGCCCGTCCTGCATCGTAAGCGGCCACCAAAAATACATCTTTGCTGTCGGATATGGGCCTCGAATTGAGGCCTGTTACGGAAATGGTGGAGCCAATCGGAATCGAACCGACGACCTCTTGAATGCCATTCAAGCGCTCTCCCAACTGAGCTATGGCCCCTTCCGTTTCATGGGTGCCGCTTGGGGGCGGCTCCCGAAGGTTCGCCCCGGCGATACCCTGCCGAAGCGCGGTGCAACCTAGTCAAGCTCCCCCGAATGCGCAAGGGCTTATTTCGCCCTTTTTTTGCCCACCGGAAAAGCCCGGAATTACTCCCTTTGTTGCGTTCCGAACCGGAAAAGTGGCATCCACTTTTCCTGGATCGCTCTCAGCGTTCGTCCTCGTTGTCGACGTCGAAGCCGATATCCTCGTCCTCGTCTTCTTCCTCGAGGAACACGTCTTCCTCGTCGTCGCCGAGGTCTTCCTCGACATCGACGTCCTCGACATCGGGAATATCCTCGTCGCCCTCGGTCTCTTCGTCGGCTTCTTCGAGGCTGACGATTTCGGGGGCCGCGGTATCCTCGGCCTCTTCCTCTTCGACGTCCTCTTCCTCGTCGTCGTCTTGGCGGGCGCGCTCGGGTGCAGGCTTGCTGCTGGCCTGGGCCTGCTCGAAATACGAACGCGGATAGCTCTTGCCGGTAAACGGCGAGACGATCGGGTCCTTGTTCAGGTCGTAGAACTTCTTGCCGGTCTCGGGGTCGGTTCGCTTGGTGCCGCGGTCAGAACTTGCCAATCTCGTGCCTCACGGAGGATGGGTGCGGCAGTGCCGCCTTTGCCGTCCCGTTAGGGGGAAACTTTTGCCCTGTCAAACCGAAAATCGCCTCGCTTTGCGGGTGACCTTCATGCTGTTGCGCCACCCCCTCTGGCCGGGCGCCGCGCTGGCATGCTATCGGGCCTTCCTATGACAGGGAAGGGACAGCGATGATCATCGCCGTGGATGGGCCGGCCGCTTCGGGCAAGGGCACGCTGGCCGGCGGCCTTGCCGGCTACTACCGCTTGCCGCATCTCGATACCGGCCTGCTCTACCGTGCCGTCGGCCGCGCGGTCGAGGCTTACGAGGATACGCCGCAATTTCTCGACAGGGCGATCGCGGTAGCGCGCTCGCTCGATCTCGACGATCTCGACCCGGAATTCCTCGTCTCCCAGAAGATCGGCACGCTCGCCTCGAAAGTGGCGGTGATCGCCGAAGTGCGCCAGGCTTTGTTCCAGTTCCAGCGCGATTTCGCCCTTAGGCCCGGCGGCGCCGTACTCGACGGGCGCGATATCGGCACGCACATCGCGCCCGATGCCGACGTCAAGCTCTTCATCGTCGCCGATACCCGCGCCCGTGCCGAACGGCGCTACAAGCAGTTCGTCGCCCGCGGCCAGCGGGTTGATTTCGAAACTCTCTATGCCCAGATAGAAGAGCGTGACGCTCGCGATCGCGGCAACCCCAATGGCGGCTTTTATCCGGCGGCGGACGCGCACTTGCTAGATACGACGCAACTGGATATAGAAGCCGCACTCCGCGCCGCCGTCGCGATTGTCGATGCGGTCATTGCGCGCAAGGCCGGGTCCTGAAGGGCCCTAATCCAACCTTGTGCCACTGGGCCGCGTTAAAGAGCGAACAGAACGGCTGAGGCGGATTTTACCGCAATCGGGATTTGTGAGCCCCCGCACCGGGCCTTTCGGCATTTGCCGGATCGCCGGCGCCAGGTCCCTTGAAACCACCAACCACCGGTGCACTTGGAGAAAATTTTGGCACAGCAAACTGTGACTAAGGAAGATTTCGAAGCCCTCCTCATGGATAGCTTCGTCGACAACGAGCCGCTGGAAGGCGCCGTTGTCAAAGGCAAGGTCATCGCCATCGAGAACGACCTCGCCATCGTCGACGTCGGTCTCAAGACCGAAGGGCGCGTTGCGCTCAAGGAATTCGGCCAGGCCGGCCGTGACGGCACCATCACCGTGGGCTCCGAGGTCGAGGTCTATGTCGACCGCGTCGAGAACGCCGTGGGCGAAGCGGTTCTGAGCCGCGAAAAGGCTCGCCGCGAGGAAAGCTGGGTGCGCCTGGAAGCCCTCTACGAAAAGAACGAGCGTGTCGAAGGCACGATCTTCAACCAGGTCAAGGGCGGTTTCACCGTCGACCTCGAAGGCGCCATCGCGTTCCTGCCGCGTTCGCAGGTGGACATCCGCCCGATCCGCGACATCGGCCCGCTCATGAACGTGCCGCAGCCCTTCCAGATCCTGAAGATGGACAAGCGCCGCGGCAATATCGTCGTTTCGCGCCGTGCCATCCTCGAAGAGAGCCGCGCCGAGCAGCGTTCGGAAATCGTCCAGCAGCTCGAAGAAGGCCAGATCGTCGACGGCGTGGTCAAGAACATCACCGATTACGGTGCGTTCGTCGACCTCGGCGGCATCGATGGCCTGCTGCACGTCACCGACATCGCCTGGCGCCGTGTCAACCATCCCTCGGAAGTGCTTTCGATCGGCGAGACCATCAAGGTCCAGATCGTGCGCATCAACCATGAGAGCCACCGCATCAGCCTCGGCATGAAGCAGCTCCAGGCCGATCCGTGGGAAGGCATTGCCGCCAAGTACCCGCTCGGTGCGCGCTTCACCGGCCGCGTGACCAACATCACCGACTACGGCGCGTTCGTGGAACTGGAGCCGGGCATCGAAGGCCTGATCCACGTTTCCGAAATGAGCTGGACCAAGAAGAACGTCCATCCGGGCAAGATCGTCTCGACCTCCCAGGAAGTCGAGGTCATGGTCCTCGAGGTCGATCCCGAAAAGCGCCGTATCTCGCTCGGTCTCAAGCAGACCCTGCAGAACCCGTGGGAAGCCTTCGCCGAGAAGTTCCCGGTGGGCTCGACCATCGAGGGCGAGGTCAAGAACAAGACCGAGTTCGGCCTGTTCGTCGGTCTCGAAGGCGATGTCGACGGCATGGTCCACCTCTCCGATCTCGACTGGCAGCGTCCGGGCGAGCAGGTGCTCGACGACTACAACCGTGGCGATATCGTCAAGGCCAAGGTTCTCGACGTCGATGTCGAAAAGGAGCGCATCTCGCTCGGCATCAAGCAGGTTGGCGATGATCCCTATGCCGACGCCGGCGATACGCTCCGCAAGGGCGCCGTCGTCACCGGCACGGTGACCGAGGTCAACGACGGCGGCATCGAAGTGAAGCTCGCCGACACCGATCTCACCGCCTTCATCCGCCGCTCGGACCTCTCGCGCGACCGCAACGACCAGCGCCCCGAGCGCTTCGCCAAGGGCGACAAGGTCGATGCCCGCGTCACGCAGTACGACAAGAAGACGCACCGCATCACCCTCTCCATCAAGGCGCTGGAAATCGCCGAGGAGAAGGAAGCGGTCGCCCAGTACGGTTCCTCGGATTCGGGCGCTTCGCTCGGCGACATCCTCGGCGCCGCCCTCAAGGACCGCGAAAAGAACTAATCGCGCTCCGCAAAGGACTTACGAGTTTGAGCCCGCGCTTTCCGGCGCGGGCTTTTTCGTGAAAAGACAGGCGCATGATGAACGGACCCGAAACGCACTGGCGGCCGATGGCAACCGGCGACCTCGCCAGGGTCGAGGCGATCGCGGCCATCGTCCATCCCGGTTTCTTCGAGCGGCCGGAAATCTTTGCCGAGCGCCTACGGCTTTACCCGCAAGGCGCGCGCCTGCTGGCACGTGGGCCCACGGCCCTCGGCTACGTACTGAGCCATCCTTGGCGCGATGGGGCCGTGCCGGCGCTCGATAGCCTTTTGGGCGAACTGCCGGCAGGGGCACGAAACTATTACCTGCACGACCTGGCGCTGCTGCCCGAGGCGCGCGGCACCGGCGCCGCCGGCCGGCTCGTTGCCGAACTCGTCGAACACGCAACGAAAGCCGGATTTTTCCGCATGAGCCTCGTTGCCGTCAATGGCAGCCAGGATTTCTGGCGCCGCCAGGGTTTTTCCGTCCTCAATGTCCCCGAACTCAGGCAAAAGCTTGCGAGCTACGAGGCCGCAGCCGTCTTCATGGTGCGCCCGCTCGCTTGAATGTTGCGGCGATTGTAGTTACATTTTTGTCGTTACACGGCTTGTCGGGGCCAAGACGTGGAATTCGAATGGGATGAGGCCAAGGCAGAAACGAACCTGAGAAAGCATGGCGTGGCATTCGAGGATGCCGTGCGTGTCTTCTTCGATCCCTTGGCCCTGCGCGAACAGGATCGCATCGTCGATGGCGAAGAACGCTGGCAAATCACTGGAACGCTCGACGGCTTTCAACTCGTCGTCGTCGCGCACACAACGCGCGACGGTCCGGACGGCGGCGAAATCATCCGCATCATCTCGGCACGAAAAGCGGAAAGACACGAGCGCCGAAGATACGAAGACGGAACCTAGAATGGTCCGCTACACGGTGGACCTGCTCGATCCGCCGGAATTGACCGAAGAGCAGAAGGCACGCTTGCAGGCGCTCGCCGAACTGCCAGACGACCAGATCGACTTTTCCGACATTCCGCCGCTGACCGACGAATTCTTCAAGAATGCCGCGCGCAATCCGTTCTACCAGCGGGCGTTGAAGCAGCAGCTCACCATCAGGCTCGACGCCGACGTACTCGATTGGTTCAAGCGCCACGCCAGGAACGGCAAGGGCTACCAGACCGACATCAACCGGGTACTGCGCGACTATGTCGAGGCGCAGGAGAAAAAGGCGCGGGCAAAGCGGGCCGGCTAAGCCTGCCTTGCATTTGCCTTTTCCCCGGCGTAAGCCGCTGCAACCTTCACCGCTAACGCTGCCATGACGGATACGACGACAGCAACGACGACCGACCTGCCGCCGGCCCCGCCGCGCGAAGAGCCGCCCGAAGCGGTTTTCATGGCGGCACGGCTGCGTCGTTCGCGCGGCCGCTGGCGCGTTATCGCCTTCATCGCTGCCGCCATCGCCGTCCTGGCGCTTGCCGGACGCTTCGTCTTCAACGGCGGCGATGCCGTCCCGCACATTGCCCGCATCGTCATCGACGGCACGATCGCGACCGATCCCGAACGCCTGAAGACGCTCGAAGCCTTGGGCGACGATGCCCAGGTCAAGGGCGTCGTCGTTGCCATCAATTCGCCGGGCGGCACCACGGCAGGCGGCGAGGAACTCTACGAGGCGCTCTCGACCCTACGCGAGAAAAAGCCCGTCGTTGCCGTCGTTTCCGAACTCGGCGCCTCGGCCGCCTACATGACCGCCATTGCCGCCGACCATATCTTTGCCCGCCGCCTGTCGCTCGTCGGCTCGATCGGCGTGCTCTACCAGCATGTCGATGCCGGCAAGCTGATGAACACGATCGGCATCGGCATGGACAAGGTCGCCTCCGGCCCCTTGAAGGCCGAGCCCGATTTCACCGGCCCGATCAAGCCGGAAGTGCGCCAGAGCCTGGAGGCGCTGATCTCCGACAGCTTCGCCTGGTTCGTCGACATCGTCGCCGACCGCCGCGGATTGTCGCACGATCAGGCGCTGGCGCTCGCCGATGGCCGCATCTTTACCGGACGCCAGGGTCTTGCCGACAAGTTGATCGACGCCATTGGCGGGGAGCCCGAGGCCATTGCCTGGCTCCACGACGAACGCGACGTTGCAGCCGATCTGCCGGTTGTGACGGCGTATCCGCTGAGTGACGACCGTTTCGGCTGGCTCACCAGACTGGTGGGCTCCGAGGCGCGTGCGGCACTCGGTTTTAACCCGACCGGACCTGTCGTGCTTGACGGGCTCGTGTCGCTTTGGCAGGTTGAGCCTGCATCATGATGCCGGAGCGTGCCAATCACGCCAGGCGTTTGGCCCGGGGGCGGGAATGATCAAGTCCGAACTCGTACAAAAGCTTGCCGATGAAAACCCGCATCTTTTCCAGCGGGACATAGAAAACATCGTCAATGCCATTCTCGACGAAGTGGGTGATGCCATGGCGCGCGGCGATCGTGTCGAACTGCGTGGCTTCGGCGCCTTCTCGGTGAAGAACCGTCCGGCCCGCGTCGGCCGCAATCCGCGCACCGGCGAGCAGGTCGATGTCGGCGAGAAATACGTGCCGCAATTCAAGGCCGGTAAGGAAATCCGCGAACGGCTCAACCGGCAATGACCGGTCTGTCGGACGCCTGAGCTGAACCCAATGGTCAAGCGCATCGTCGGTTGGGTCGTCCTGGTGCCGCTGTGCGTGCTACTGATTGTGTTCGCGCTCGCCAACCGGCAGCTCGTCATCGTCAATTTCAATCCGTTCGCCTCCACCGAAACGCTGGCCGCGCCCGGCTACGGCGTGCCGCTTTTCCTCGTCGTCTACATCATCCTCCTGATCGGCGTGCTGCTCGGCGGCACCGCCACCTGGCTCGCGCAAGGCCGCGTGCGCCGCGAGAGGCGCCACTGGCGGCGCGAAGCCGAACACCTGACGCGCGAACTCGACGGTTTGCGCCGTTCCACTCCCTCGGCTTCCGGCCGCGCCTTGGCCGAGGTCGACGACCTCCTCGATTAGAAAACACCAATGAGCGATCAACCCGTCATCAAGATCTGCGGTATCCGCACCGCACCCATCCTCGAGGCTGCCATTACTGCCGGGGCCGACATGGTCGGCTTCATGCATTTCCAGCGCTCGCCCCGCCATCTCGAGCTCGACCCGATCGGCGAGTTGATCTCGCTGGCGCGCGGCCGCGCCGAAACCTGCGTCGTGCTGGTCAATCCCGACAATACGCTGGTGGCGCAGGTGGCGGCGCTCGGGCCCGACTGGATCCAGCTGCACGGGCCGGAAACCCCGCATCGCGTCGAGACCATCCGCGAGGAAGCCGGCATCGCTGTCCTCAAGGTCTGCCACATCGGCAGCGCCGAGGACGTGGCTTCCGTTGCCGCCTTCAGCGAATGCGCCGATCGCCTCCTGCTTGAGGCCAAGCCCCCCAAGGATGCCGACCGGCCGGGAGGCCTGGGCGTCAGCTTTGACTGGAGCCTGCTCAAGGCGCTTGACCCTGAGGTCGCATTCATGCTTTCCGGGGGCCTGACACCCGATACGGTCGCCGAGGCGGTCCGCGCGGTGAGGCCGTTCGGCCTCGATGTGTCCTCGGGGGTGGAAAGCCGCCCCGGAGAAAAGGATGCCGGGCTGATCGCGTCCTTCATCGCCAATGCCCGGGCCGCTGCCCGCAACTGACGCCAGGAATTCATCATGACCGCCCCCGACCGGGCCAATACGCTGCGCAGCGGACCCGACGAGAACGGCCGTTTCGGCCTTTACGGCGGACGCTTCGTTGCCGAAACGCTGATGCCGCTGATCCTCGATCTCGAGGCGGCCTATCGTGAGGCGCAGGACGATCCGGCCTATGCCGCCGAGATCAAGTCATTGGCGACCCATTATGTCGGCCGGCCGAGCCCGCTCTATTTCGCCGAGCGCCTGACCAAACACCTTGGCGGCGCCAAAGTGTATCTGAAGCGCGAAGAGCTCAACCACACCGGCAGCCACAAGATCAACAATTGCCTCGGCCAGATTCTCCTCGCCAAGCGCATGGGCAAGACGCGCATCATCGCCGAGACCGGTGCCGGCCAGCATGGCGTGGCGACGGCCACCGTCTGCGCCAAGTTCGAACTGCCCTGCACCATCTTCATGGGCGCAACCGACGTCGAGCGGCAATGGCCGAACGTTCTGCGCATGCGCATGCTCGGCGCCGAGGTCAAGCCCGTCACCGCCGGCGCCGGCACCCTCAAGGATGCCATGAACGAGGCGCTGCGCGACTGGGTCACCAATGTCGAGAGCACCTATTATCTCATCGGCACCGCCGCCGGTCCGCACCCCTATCCGGAAATGGTGCGCAACTTCCAGTCGGTCATCGGCGACGAGATCAAGCAGCAGATGCAGCAGACCGAAGGCAAGCTGCCCGATGCGGTCGTGGCCTGCGTCGGCGGCGGCTCCAATGCCATCGGCACTTTCCATGCCTTCCTCGATGACCACGAGGTCGCCCTTTATGGCGCCGAGGCCGGCGGGCACGGCATCGAGGTCGAGAACGGCCATGCCGCCTCGATGACCGGCGGCCGCCCCGGCGTGCTGCACGGCAACCGCACCTACCTGCTGCAGGACAAGGACGGCCAGATTCTCGAAGGCCATTCGATTTCCGCCGGGCTCGATTATCCCGGCGTCGGCCCCGAACATTCCTATCTGCACGACACCAAGCGCGTGACCTACGCGCCGATCACTGACAACGAGGCGCTGGAAGCCTTCCAGCTGCTGACCCGGCTCGAAGGCATCATTCCGGCGCTCGAAAGCGCCCATGGCCTGGCTCTGTTGATGAAGCTCGCCCCCAAGATGAATGCGGATGAAACCATCGTCCTCTGCCTCTCCGGGCGTGGCGACAAGGACGTCGAGAGCGTCGGCAAGTATCTGGGAATGGCCGCCAAATGAGCACCCGCATCGCTGACCGCTTCGCCGCCTGCGCCGCGGAGGGCCGTCCGGCCCTCGGCTGTTTCGTCATGGCGGGCGACCCCGACTTCAAGACGTCCACCGAAATCCTGGCGGCCCTGCCCAAGGCTGGCGCCGACATGATCGAATTCGGCATGCCGTTCTCCGATCCGATGGCCGATGGCGTTGCCGTGCAGGCAGCGGGCCAGCGCGCCCTCAAGGCCGGCATGACGCTGACCAGAACCATCGCCATGGTCGCCGAATTCCGCAAGCTCGATGACGTAACGCCCATCGTCCTCATGGGCTATTACAACCCGATCTATTCCTATGGCGTCGACAAATTCCTCGCCGATGCGGTGGCCGCCGGTGTCGATGGCCTCATCGTCGTCGACCTGCCTCCTGAGGAGGACGCGGAGCTGTGCCTGCCGGCGCTCGCGGCAGGCCTCAACTTCATTCGCCTGACGACGCCGACGACCGACGACAAGCGCCTGCCGGCCGTCCTCGCCAACACGTCGGGCTTTGTCTACTACGTCTCGATGACCGGCATTACCGGCGCCGCCATCAAGAGCCGCGCCGCCGTCGGCGAGGCCGTCAAGCGCATCAAGGCCCATACCGAACTGCCGGTGGCCGTCGGCTTCGGCATCAAGACCGCCGACGATGCGGCCACCATCGGCCGCGATTCCGACGGCGTCGTCGTCGGCTCCGTCCTCGTGTCCGCCATCGGCGACAGCCTCGTTGACGGCAAGGCCACGGACAAGACCGTCGCCAGCATCCGCCAGCGCGTCGTCGAACTGGCCGAGGGCGTCAGGCGGGCGCGCAGCTGACGAAGGGCGACCGGAGTTCCACCGAGAGTTCCGATACCCCTCATCCGTCGGCTTCGCCGACACCTTCTCCCACAAGGGGAGAAGGAAGGCCGTGGCAAAATCTCGCCCCTATCCTCCCTCTCGCCTTGTGGGAGAGGGTGCCCGAAGGGCGGGTGAGGGGTATTTTTAACGCTGGGCCCTCGATTAAATCCGGGGAGGACCTGTTGTTGGTATGAAGACAGAGCCTCGGAAATCGAGTTCTTATCTCAATCCATCAACGAGTCCTCCCCGGATTTAATCCGGGGCCCAGCTTTCCTGTCGATCGAGCGTTCTTCCCACCGTCTATGGGGTCCAAAGACTCGCTCTCGTCTCCCCGCCCTGATAACATTCGCCACAATTGGCGCTTACCTGCGCCAACAGACTTTGACTAGCGAGGTTTTCGGATGAACTGGATCAGCAATATGGTCCCCCCCAAGATCCGCTCCTTCCTCAACAAGAGGGAGACGCCGGAAAATCTTTGGGTGAAGGATCCCGAATCCGGCGAGATGGTGTTCTACCGCGACCTCGAGGCCAACCAGTGGGTCGTGCCCAATTCCGGCCACCACATGAAGATCAAGGCCGCCGACCGGCTTTCCATCTTCTTTGACGGCGGCAAGTACGAAAAGGTGGCGCTGCCGGCCGTACCGCAGGACCCGCTGAAGTTCCGCGACCAGAAGCGCTATACCGACCGCCTCAAGGAAGCGCGCAACAAGACCGGCATGGACGATGCCATCCTCGTCGCCACCGGCAAGCTCTACGGCAACGACATCACCGCCGCCGTGCAGGATTTCGAATTCATCGGCGGCTCGCTCGGCATGGCCGTGGGCCAGGGCATCATCACCGGGCTCGAGACCGCCGCCCAGCGCCGCACGCCCTTCGTGCTGTTCGCCGCTTCGGGCGGCGCGCGCATGCAGGAAGGCATCCTGTCGCTGATGCAGATGCCGCGCACGACCGTCGCCGTGCTGCGCCTGCGCGAAGCGGGCCTGCCGTTCTTCGTCGTCTTCACCAATCCGACGACCGGGGGCGTCACCGCCTCCTACGCCATGCTCGGCGACGTCCACATTGCCGAGCCCGGCGCGCTCATCTGCTTTGCCGGCCCCCGCGTCATCGAGCAGACCATCCGCGAAAAGCTGCCCAAGGGCTTCCAGCGCTCCGAATATCTCTACGACCACGGCATGGTCGACATGGTCGTGCATCGCCATAACCTGCGCTCGACCATCGGCTCGCTTGCCGCCATCCTCACCAAAGTCGATGCGCCCAGCGAGTTCTCGTCCATGGTGCCGGCCGCGGCCGGCGGCGTTTCCATGCGCGATGTTGTCGTGGCCGCGGAAAGCGACGACGACTTGGCCGTGGCACCACCAGCCGTGCACGCCGAATAAGGTGACATCGCCAGCCGATTCATGGCTGTTCTGGGCGCTGCTTTCCGCCATCTTTGCAGCGCTGACGGCCATCTTTGCCAAGGTCGGCATCGAAAACGTCAATTCCGACTTTGCCACCTTCATCCGCACCATCGTCATCCTGGTCGCGGCAGGCGGCATCGTCCTCGCTCTCGGCAAGTGGCAGTCGCCGGGCAGCATTTCGCCGAAAACCTGGTTCTTCCTGCTGCTTTCGGGCTGCGCGACCGCCGCCTCGTGGCTCTGCTATTTCCGTGCCCTCAAGCTCGGCGAAGCCGGCAGGGTCGCCCCCATCGACAAGCTCTCGGTCGTGCTGGTGGCGGTCTTTGCCTTCGCCTTTCTCGGCGAGCGCTATTCCCCGATGAACTGGGTGGGGATCGCCCTCATCAGCGCCGGCGCCGTGCTCATCGCGCTGCAAGGCTAGAGAGCGTCAAGGGGCCAGTAGCCGCATTCACACGCGGGCCGGCTTGGCCTATTGCTATGGCGTCCCGATTCCCCGGATTCCCGCCTTGTCCAGCACCGATGCCATCCTCAAGCGCCTGCTGACGCTGCACCCCAAGCTCATCGACCTGACGCTCGACCGCATGGGGCGGCTGCTCGACGAACTCGGCCGCCCGCAGGACCGGCTGCCGCCGGTCATCCATGTCGCCGGCACCAATGGCAAGGGTTCGACCGTCGCCTATTTGCGCGCCTTCCTCGAAGCCGCCGGCAAGAAGGTACACGTCTATACCTCGCCGCATCTCGTCCATTTCAACGAGCGCATCCGCCTCGCCGGCCGGATCGTCAGCACGCGCCGGCTCAATCAGGCGCTCGAACATTGCGAGCGTGTCAATGCCGGCCGCCCGATCACCTATTTCGAGATCACCACGGCCGTCGCCTTCTACCTCTTTGCCGAAGAGCCCGCCGATTTCTTGCTGCTGGAAGTGGGGCTGGGCGGAAGGTTCGACGCCACCAATGTCGTCGATCATCCGCTGGGCACGATCATCACTCCGGTTTCGATCGACCATATCGAATATCTCGGCTCCGAGATTGCCGGCATCGCCCGTGAAAAGGCCGGCATATTGAAGCGCGGCGCTCCCGCCGTCATCGCCCGCCAGGTCGATGCGGCCCGCGCCACCATTTTCGAAGAGGCCAAGAAACTCGGCAATCCGCCGCCCAAGATCATGGGCGAGGATTTCGATGCCTATGCCCAGAACGGCCGCATGGTCTTCCAGGACGAGGCCGGCCTCATGGACCTGCCGCTGCCGCGGCTTGCCGGGCCCCACCAGGTCGGCAATGCCGGCGTCGCCATCGCCGCGGCCCGCACCTTCGGCCTGCCGGTGACGGAAAAGGAGATCGCCGAGGGATTGCGGCAGGTCGAGTGGCCGGGCCGGTTGGCGCCGGTCAAGGGCCGGCTGTCGGCGCTGCTCAAGCCCGGCCAGGAGCTCTGGCTCGATGGCGGCCACAACGAGGCGGGCGGGGGCGTTCTGGCGGAAGCCATGCGCGAAATGGACCGCAGGAATCCCCGGCCGCTCGTCCTCGTCATGGGCACCTTCGCCAACAAGGACGCCGGCGGCTTTCTCGCCCATTTCGGCGACCTGCCCAAGGCGGTGTTCACCGTGCCGATCCCGGGCGACCGCGCCTCATGGAAGGCGCGCACCCTCGCCGATCTCGCCAGAAACCAGGGGCTCGACGCCCACCCCAAGCGCTCGATCAGGGCGGCGCTCGTGGCTGCCTCCGAAATCGAGGGCGCGCGCATCGTTATCTGCGGTTCGCTGCAACTGGCCGGCACCGTGCTGGCGCTCAACGGCACGCCGCCGGTCTAGCCTATCGCTGCGACAAAGCGCTCGAGCATTTCCCGCAGCGGCTCGGCCAGAGCCGGCGTTCCGGCGATGCCGGCCGCATCGAGGCGGCTGCCCTGCACCGGCAGCGTTATGCAGCACTCTGCGATCAGTCGCGCCGACATCGTCTTGAGGATTTCCGCCAGCTGCGCCTCGGCGTGGCTGGCGCGCGGCGCCGCGTTGATCGCCGCCACCGGCTTGCCCGGAAAGTCCAGGCTGCCGACCAGCCAGTCGAGCCCGTTCTTGAAGCTGCCGGCAATGCCATGCGCATATTCGGGCGAGGAGACGATCAACCCGTCGGCCTCGGCCACCTGCCGCCGCAAGCGCGCGACAGCCTCGGGCAGCGCTTCCATCTCGATATCGGGATTGAAATGCGGCAGCGCGCCCAACCCGTCATAGCGCGTGACCGCCACGCCGGGCGGGGCAAGCAGCGCCAGCGCTTCGAGCACGGACGTATTGGACGAGGCCGCCCTGAGGCTCCCCGAAATCGTCAGGATCTGCATGGCTTTCATCCCTCGGGAATCGAAACGCCAGCCCGGCGGACCGGACTGGCGTTTTGAATTCCATTGTGCGCGTAAGCGCGTTACGCGGCGTGGCCTTCGAGCCACTTGGTGAGGCCCGCCTTCGGCGTGCCGGCACCGATCTTCATGTCGGCCGCCTCGCCATCCTTGAACAGGATCATGGTCGGGATCGAGCGCACGCCGTACTTGACGGTGGTCGAGGGGTTCTCGTCGATGTTGAGCTTGACGATCTTCACCTTGCCGGCGAGTTCGCTGGAAAGCTCATCGAGGACCGGTGCGATCGCCCGGCATGGCCCGCACCACTCGGCCCAGAAATCTACGAGCACCGGCTCTTTGGAGTTGAGGACTTCCTCGCCGAAATTGGCGTCGGAAACGTGTGTGGTCATAGGTTGTGCCTTTAGGTTGAAAAGCAACGCTGTTTGAACGCAAAAGCTAGGAAGAGTCGAGTCCGCCTGCAAGTTGCATCACTCCACGGTGAAGGCGGAGACCGCCTCCGCCAACAGGGACTTCGGCAGAAACATCAAGGATTCCAACCGTGTCCACAGGACCGCAGCTTTTACACTATGCTGCGGGAAGAGCTGGCCTGCAACCAGCGCATAGAGGCCGAGCTGCATAAGATAGGCGTTTTGCACAGCCTCCGGGGTTTCGGGCGGGTTCGCATCCGACTTGTAGTCGACGACCGTCACCGTGTTTGCATCGACGATCAGCCGGTCGAACCGCCCCGCCAGCCGCACCGGCGCGCCGTTCCGGCGCGCATTGACGAGGAACGGCACTTCCGCCCGGCTGTTGCCGGCAAAGAGCCAGGCCAGCTCCGGATCTGCCAGCAGCCGCATGGCCTTGGCGGCCATGTCAGCGTGGCTATCCTTATGCTCGGGCAGCAGCGCCTGCAGCGCCTTTTCGGCGACGCGCGTCCGCTGCTCCGGCGCAATCCGCCCCAGATGCTGCAACAGAGCATGCAGCGCCGTGCCTTCCGCCCGCGCCGTCGCCCGATCTACGCCCGCTTCCAAAGCCGTCCCGAGGCTGAGATCGATATTGGCGAGTTCGTGCGCCGCCGACGGCTGCACGACCAGCCGATCCTGGTGCTCGGGCAAAGCCGGCAGCACCAGCGGTTCGGCGTCTCGCAGCGCCGCTTCGGCCGCCGCACCCGTCGCCGGCAACACCGTGCGTCCCGCCGGATAGGTCAGCTCCACCTCGATATCGTTCTGCGTCAGGATATCGGCATGCGGCCGCAGCGCCGTCTCGATCGCCTCGTACCAGGTGCTCTCGATGCTGCCGGTCCGCGTCAGCGTGCCGGTGACGTAGAGCTCGTCCTCGGCGCGCGTCATGCCGACATAGAGCTTGCGCCAGTATTCGTCCCTGAGGTTGGCCTCGTCCGCCTCGCGCAGTGCCAAAGTCGCCGGCACGTGGTCGCGCCGCGCGCTCGCATGCACGAGCACCGGCCCGCGCGGCGTCGGCGCGATATAGAGCGGCTTGCCGATCTGCGAGGGCTCCGGCTTGCTCGCCGCATCGGCGAGAATGACGATCGGCGCTTCCAGCCCCTTGGCGCCGTGCACCGTCATCACGCGCACGCCGCCGCCGGCTTCGGCCAATTCGCGCCGGATCGAGACGTCGCGCTTGCGCAAAGCCGCCACCAGCCCCTGCAGCGAGGGCTGGCCGCTCTGCTCCTCGTTGAGCGTGAGGTCGAGAAATTCGGCAAAGACATCGTCGACCTCGCGGCCGAGCCTCGCGTGGAAGCGCCTGAGCCCGCCCTCGGCATAGAGCACGCGCGAAAAGAACTCGAACGGCCGCTCGAAATCGGCGCGCCCGCGCCAGCGGTGCAATTGTCGGTAAGCCGCCTCGGCCTGCGGTAGCTTGGATCCTGCCAGCGCCTCCCAGAGCGTCCCCGAACGCCCCGCCGCCAATCCGAACAGGTCGTCCTCGGAAATATCGAAGAGCGGCGAGCGCAGCAGCGCCGCCAGTTGCAGATTGTCCGCCGGGTTGAGCATCACGTCGCCGAGCGCGATCAGGTCCTTGACCGCGATATGGCCGGTGACTTCCAGCCGGTCGGCGCCGGGCGTCGGCAGGCCCTTGAGCAGCAGCGCCCGGATCAGTTCGTGGAACAGCACGTGCCGCGACTGCACGAGGATCAGCACGTCATCGGCGGTGACGGCGCGGCCGCGCGTCCCCAGCGGCCTGCCGCTGTCGATCCAGCTGCGGATCTGCCCGGCAATGCGCTCGGCCACCTGGCGCGGCGCGTGCATGTCGCTTTTCGGCGCTTCCAGCGGCCATTCGTTGGGATCGCTATTGTCCTCGGCCTCCCTTATCGGCGGCCACAGCGTCACCGTGCCGCCGGCATCGGAACGCGCCGTTTTGTGCACCGGTTCACCCGGTATGGCCAGCACCGCCTCGCGAATGTCGTCGCGTTGAAAAACGAGATCGACGGCGTCAAGTACGCCCTTGAGCGTGCGAAAGCTCGTCCGCAGCCGCACCCGGTCGAAGTCGCGGCCCGCCGCGTCGGCGCGGATCGCGAATTTCCGGCCCGTCGCCTCGAACAGGCGCGGATCGGCGCCCTGGAACGAATAGATCGACTGCTTTTCATCGCCCACCGCAAACACGGTGCGCACGCGCTCGATGGCGCCTTCGCCGGCAAAGAACTCGGCCACCAGGTCCTCGACCACGCCCCATTGCTCGGGATTGGTGTCCTGGCTCTCATCGACCAGCACGTGCGCAATGCCGGCGTCGAGCTTGTACTGCACCCATGGCCCCAGGCCCTCATGGCGCAACAGGGCATGGAGCCTTGCCACCAGGTCGTCGAAATCGAGCAGCGAGCGGGCGCGCTTTTCCGCCTCGTAACGGGCGACGATAGCGCGGATCACATCGATCAGCGCTTCCGAACGCTCGATCAGCGTCGCCGCCGTCAGCTCCTTGTAGAGCCCTTCGAGCCGCTGTGCCTCTTCGAGGAACAGGTCCGACAGCGCCTGGTCGGCCGCGCCGACGGCCTTTTTCGGGAAGTTCTTGGGAACGCACCCCTCGGCGGTGAGGAAAAGCTTCAACAGGTGCCGCGGCGACGGCATTGCCGGATCGATGCGCGCCAGCCGGTCCTCAAAATTCTTGCCGCCGCGCGTCGGCGGCGTGATCGCCAGCAATCGTGCGATCTCGCTGGCGCCGACCAGCCTGCCGGCGACGATCTCGTCGAGCAACACGGCGCTGGTCCGGTCGGTGAACCCGATCAGCCGGCGCAGCCGCGCCTTGGCCCCGGCGGCATCGCCGAGCAATGGCTTGAGCTTACGGCTGTCGGCGAGCGCCACGTCGATCGCCTCGGTGATGGCGAAATCGCTCAGCCTCTCGAACAGCACCGCCACCGCATCGGCAACCAGCGGCGCGCCCTTCAATCCCTCGGCCAAAACGCTGTCGCGCGCCTCCTGCACCATGTCGGCGCGGTCGGCCTCCTCGACGACGGTGAAATCGACCGGAACCCCCGCTTCCAGCGGAAACCGGTGCAGCACGCTTTCGCAAAAGGCGTGGATGGTGACGATCTTCAGCCCGCCCGGCGTTTCGAGCGCATGCGCAAAGAGCGTGCGCGCCCGCATGAGTTCGGCGGGCCTCGCCGCCCGCCCCTCGACCTCGGCGATTTTTGCGGCCAAATCCGCATCGTCGGCCAGGGCCCATTCGGCCAGCCGCTTGGCGACGCGTTCGCGCATCTCGGCCGCCGCCGCCTTGGTATAGGTGAGGCAGAGGATCGATTCCGGCCTCACGCCCGAAAGCAGCAGCCGCAGCACCCGCTCGGTCAGAACGTGCGTCTTGCCCGAGCCGGCATTTGCCGCAACCCAGATCGAAGCGGCGGGATCGGCGGCGCGGCGCTGGCCCTGGCGGATGGCTTCGGAAAGGACGATGTTGCGGCTCACGGCACCTCCTCCTCCTCGCCCAAAGTCCATTCGTCGATGCGCGCCAGGTGGTCGTAGGCGCCGGCAAAGCGCTGGCCGGTATCGGGCCTTATGCGCGCCGCCATCGGATGCGTGTCGCTCAGCAGGAACGCCTGCACATGCCCCTGCAGGCGCCGGCTCGCTTCGTCGGCCGCGTCCATCAGTCCGAAGCCGTCGCGGGGCTTGAAGCTATGCGGCACGAAGCTGTCGGGCCCAAGCCCGATCTTGATATAGGTGAGGGCGCTTGCCGGGCCCGCCGCCAGCCCCTCGAAGGCGCCGGCCTGCGCCATCGCCGCTTCCAGCAGCAATTGCGGTGCCTCGAACGCCTTCATCGTCTTGGGTACCGGCACGCCCCCGGTCTTGAAGTCGATGATTTCGAGCGTGCCGTCATGTAGCAGGTCGATGCGGTCGGCCCGCCCGGTGAGGCGGAAACCGTCGAGCGTCGGGAACGGCCAATTGCCGTCGATTTCGGCATGGCGGGCGGCAAGGCTCGCCTCGCGGTCGCGCTCGAAGGCAAGGAATGCCCTTGCCGCCACCTCGAAGCGCTTGAGCCAGATGTCGCGCCGCGCGCCGATCCCCTCGAGCCCGGCAAAGCTCTGCTTGGCCATCGCCATCAGCGTCTCGTAGGCGTCGGGCGCCGCGAAATCGCACCTTTCGAGCACGAAGCGCGCAAACACGTCGTGGATCATCGAGCCGCGCTCGCGCGCCCCCGGTTCGCTCCCCAGCGGATCGAGCGGCTTCAGCCGCAGCACGTGCTTGGCATAGATGTCGTAAGGCGAGCGGAACAGCGTTTCGATCTCGGTGACCGACAGCCGCCGCGGCCGCAGATGCGCCGGCGGGCGCGGCAGCGGCCGTTCCGCCGCGCGGCTGGTCGCCACCGCATCGAGCTTTTGCGCCGCTTCCTGCCACACCCTCCCGCGCTCGCGCATGGCCTTGGCAGCCTCATCGCCGACAAAGGCTTCCAGCCGCTGCACGAGGCGCGAGGGTAGAGCAGGGCTGGAGCCCAGGCGCTGGGCAAAGGCGATCACCACTTCCCTGTTGCCCAGCGCCATTTCGAAATCGTGGGCGGCCAGCCCCTGCTTGCGCTCGGGCGGCTCCAGCCCCGCCGTCAGCCGCATGCCCCGGCTCATCCACGGGCCGGGATCGGCCGCTTCCGGCCAGATATCCTCGTTGACCCCGGCCAGGATCATGAGGCCGGGATTTTGCAGCCGCGCTTCCAACTGCCCCCAGATGGCGATGTCGTCGCGCCGCGGCTGCACGTTGCGCACTTCGAATCCGGCCATCAGCCGGTAGAGCACGCCATCGAGCCCGATGCCGGCCAGAGCCGGCCCGTCGCCGGGGCGGGCCGCCAGCTCGCCGGCCCAGTCGTCGAATTCGCGCCGTCCGGGCAGGCCGTCGCTGCTGCCTTCCAGCACGCCGGCAACCGCACCGGCAAGCGCAATGGCAAAGGCGGGCGCGGTGAAGCGCTTTTCCTTCAATAGCGAAAACAGCGGCGCCAGCGCCCGCTCCAAACCGGCGAGCACGGCTTCGATTCTTTCGGCATCGTCGGCCCAGAGGCGCGTTGCGGGAAACTGCGTCTTGCCGCTGAGATTGTCATGGAGAGCCTTGCGCAGGCCCGCGATGCCCGGCGCCGGACGCTGGCCGCGCAACAGGCCGAATTCGATGAGGTCGGCAGCACGGCTGACCGTGGCCCGCTCCAGGCCCAGAACCACGGCGCGGTTGCGCAGCAGCGCCATCAGGTCGACGGCGCTGCACTCCCCGGCGGCCAAAGCGAGGATCTGCCGGGCGAGGCGGCCGCTCGGAGACTGGAACAGCGGCGCACCGGCCGCATCGTCGACCAGGATGTCGAAGCGCATGAGTTCCGACGCAATGCGGCGGGCAAGGTTGCGGTCGGGCGAAACGATGCCGACCGTCCGCCCACGCACCAGCCCGTCGCGGGCGGCAAGCGCAATGGCCCGCGCTTCCTCCTCGGCGGTGCGTGCCGCCAGCATGGTGACACCGGCCAGCGCCTCGCTGATCGCGGATAGCCCCAGGACCTCGCGGTCGCGGGCCCAGGCGGCGGTATCGTCGGCGAGCGCCAGCGCCTTGCGGATAATCGTCGTGCGGGTGGAGCGCGGCTCGGGCGCCAGTTCGGTAACATCGCCGATGCCGGCATCGAGCCGGCGCAGCAGGCGCATCAGCCCGTATTGCGGATTGCCGTGCGGCAGGCTTTCGGCCTTGAGCAGGGCCGCGTGTCCCTCGGGGGAGATCGTCGTATCGAGGCCCGGCAGCACCACGGCGCCGCGTGGCAGGCCGGCAATGGCGCCGATCAGCCGTGCCGTTGCGGGAATCGAGCCGGTCGAGCCGGCCGCGATCACCGGCCGGTCGCCGAAGAGCAGCGGCGCCGTCGCCGCCTGCCGGTCGAGCCTGGCATTGCGCAGATCGCTGGCATCGCGCCGTCCGCGTTCGGCAAGGATTGCCGGCCAGGCGGTCAGCGCCACGTCGAGGAATTTGAGCGTTTTCTGCCAATTGGCGGCGAGTTCTTCCGGGGTAAGATTGCGCAGGGCCGAAAACGGCACGTCCTCGGTATGGAGGTCGTCGATCAACTGGGCGAGTTCGTCGGCCAGCGCCAGGATTTCGGCGGGGTTGGGCGGATCGGCGAGCGTTTCGCGCCCCTCATGCGTTTCCGCCCAAGCGGCGATCAGCCGCGCCAGCACCAGAAGCCGTTCGAGGCGCGACACCGGCTCGGGCAGGGTTTCTGCTTCGATTGGCGGCAGGAACGGCTCTTCTTCCGCCGCTTCCCCGCCAAAGGCGCGGATATCGGGCAAAAGGCTTTCTCCGCGCGCGCGGAATTCCTCGGCAAGCGCCAGCCGCGCGCGCCGTGTCGGCAGCACGATGGTGACGTCGGTGAGCCAGAACGGCCCTTCGCGCCGCCAGCCGTTGAGCAGCGTGCCATCGAGCACGCGCTCGGCCAGGGTGGCGAGAAAGGGGGCGTCCGGCGCGATCGTATAGAGGTGAAGCCGGCTCATGCCGTTTCCCTCCGACTCACTGCAGCCTCAAAAGACATTGGGGGATTTGAGCGCGGCAGGGCGCCCAAGTCCAGAGCCGGACGCCGCGTCACAGGTGGCGCTCGTCCGCAAAGGCAATCTCGGCCAGCCGCCCCTCGCCGTCCATATCCAGCCGCACGGTCACCGTTGCTTCCCCGGCAAGGTGCGGGGCGCGTTCCGGCCATTCGACGAGGACGATGGCGTCCGGATCGTCGAACAGGCCCAGTTCGTCGATCTCGCTTTCGCCGGCCAGCCGGTAGAGGTCGGCATGCAGCAGCGCAAGGCCCGGCCGTTCATAGGGCTGCACCAGCGAAAAGCTCGGCGAGGGCACGTCGAGTTCGCCATCCTGCATCAGCGTGCGGATGAGGGCGCGGGCCAGCGTCGTCTTGCCGGCGCCGAGATCGCCGGAGAGCAGGACGAGATCGCCGGGGCGCAGGAGCCCGGCGAGCCGCGCACCCAGCGCTTCGGTCGCCGCCCTGTCGGCGAGCGCGATCATCAAATCATTCCGCCGCGCCGGTGGCGGCAAAGGCGGCAAGCCGCGGCAGGTTGACGATCACCCGTGTGCCGCGCGGCTTGCGGTTCTCGATGGTGATCGTGCCGCCATGGAGGTTCACGAAGCTCCTGACGATCGCGAGCCCCAGCCCCGCGCCGCGCTGCCGGCCGCTTGCGGTCTCGATGCTCTCGGTCATCGCCGCCTGCATTTCCTCGCTCATGCCGGGGCCCTCGTCCTCGACGATGAACAGCATGCGGTCGGCCCGCGCTGCCACCGACAGGCGGATTTCCCCGCCCGGCTCGGAAAAGCGCGCCGCATTGGACAAGAGATTATAGAGCACCTGCACGATGCGCGTGCCGTCGGCAAGGAAAGGCGGCAGCTGCTCGGGCACGTCGATGACGACGTTGAGCGGCTTTTCCCCGCTGATCTGCGGAAAGGTCGCGGCGAGCCCGGCGCGCGCCTTTTCGACGAGCCCGGGCACGTCCTGCAGTTCCGGCCGCAATTCGGCAATGCCGGCATCGACGGTCGCCAGATCGAGGATATTGTCGATGAGCACGCCCAAAGTCACGCTGGAAGCGCGAATATAGTCGGTGTAGGAGCGCTGCCGCTCGTTGAGCGTGCCGACTTCGTTGGAAGCCAAGAGGTCGGCAAAGCCGATGATGTTGGTCAAAGGCGAGCGCAATTCGTAGGAAACGTTCTGCACGAACGCGTCCTTGAGCTTGTCGGCGGTGACCAGCGCGTCGTTGCGCTCCTTGAGCACGCGATTGTAATTGGCGCTTTCGGTGACATCGAGGAAGGTCATCATCGTCTGTCCGTCGGGCAGGCGCGTTACCGCATAATCGAGCAGGCGCCCGTCGGCGCGGGTGATGCGCCCCGTCGTGTCCGAGCGCGTCGGGTTGAGGTCGACGATGCGGCGCTTTAGGTCGCGCCAGATGATGGCACCGTCCTCGGGCATGACGCGGGCGCAGGCCTCGGCGATGGCATCGATATGCGGGTTGTGGCCGAGCTCGTTCATCGGCAGCTTCCAGAGCACCGACAGGCGCGGATTGGAGAGCGTCAGCCTGCCATTGGTGCCGAACACCGCGACGCCCTCGGAAAGCGCGTTGAGCGTTTCGCGCTGCACGCTGGAAAGCGCCTTGTTGAGGCTTTCGAGCTTCAGGCGCGCCGTGATGTCCTCGAAGATATAGATGACGCCGCCCTTGGGGCCGGCGGGCGCTGCGATCACCTTGATCGTGCGCCCGTCCGGCAGATGCCAGGGCTCGCTCTCGCGCGGGGCTTTGAGCTCGTAGGACTTGAGGTGCCCGGCCCGCCAGGCGTGGTAATCGGGCTCGCTCGGCAGCATGCCCTCGGTCCTGAGGCGATCGAGGATCGAGCGCTCGTCCATGCCGAGCTGCAGCCATTTGGGGTCGAGCCCCCAGAGATCGGCATAGGCGCGGTTGAACTGCGTCAGTTCGCGCGCCGCATTGAAGATGGCGACCGGCGTCGACAGCGCATCGATGACGCCGTGGATGGCCGTGAGATCCGTCTCGATCTTCGGTTCGGCCCGCACTCGTATGGGTTTCAGCGAAAAGGCGCGGCCATTGCCGAGCGCGATATCGACCAGTTCGTACCGCTCGCCGTCGCCAAAGGCGATGAGCCCCTGCGCATTGCCGACGAGGTCCGGCAATTCGCCCTCCGCCGCCGTCCGGCCGAGCCGCTCCGCCAGTTGCAGATAGGCCGGGTTGGCATGCACCACGCCGCCCTTGTCGTTGCGAATGAAGGCCGGCTCGCCGATGAGCGCGATGAGGGCGCGTATGCTCGCCTCGTCGCCCGCTTCCGTCGCCGGCATTTCCTCGGCGCGCTGGCGCAGCGACGGCTTCAAGCGCATGGCGGTGGCGCCGCCCAGCAGCCAGCCGGTGGCGCGCACGTGCCGGCCTTCGAGCGTTGCTACCCCGATATCGAAGGCATGGCCGGAAACCCGCAGGTCCTCGAGCGCCCGCGCCAGCGCATCGGCATCGGTCTCCTTGAGCCAGGCATAAAGGTTGAGCGCCGCTTCCGGTCGTCGGCCCGGCGGTAGCACGGCCCCGGCCTGGCCGAGGAATTTAGGCTCCGCCCCGCCTTCCGGCCACAGGATCGTCAATTCGCGCGTGCCGGCCAGCAGGCCCTCATATTCATCGACCAGCGCCCGGAGGCCGGCGATCTGCGTGCCGGCGCGCTCGCGCACGGCCAGGCTGTTGCGGCGCGCATTGCGCAGGGCCGCAACGGCGATAAGGGCGAAAACGCAGGCCCCCGCCGCCAGGGCCAGCGGCACGGCGCCGCCGACGGCGGCCGTATCGAGTTCCGGGGCGGCGAGTGTCGGTTGGGTGAGCAGCAGGGCAATGGCGGTGGCGGTGGCGGGGCGGCGGGCTGTCCCCGCGAATCCCCTGTCTTTCCGGATGATTTCCGGCGCCATGCCCAAGCCTCTTAGAAACGCATCGCCAAGCTGCCGGCCCGCTACCGGCAATACGCTGCACTTGCTGTCCGTGCCGCCGCCCGCAACAGGCGGGAAAGCCGCACGCCCGGGGCTCCGCAACCCATCGATCCCCGAATCACTTCAACATACCGGGGCGTGGAATCGTGCAAAAGAGTCAAAAAGCGCCGTTGTGGAGAAAGACTTTCTTAACCATCGAAAAGCAACGGCCCCGCCGACTCGTCAAGAGTCCGCGGGGCCTGGGGATAAGTCTGAAGCTGCCCGGCGGGGGCGGCTAAATCAGTAGCGGTACTGCGCCGACTTGAACGGCCCGTCCACCGGCACGCCGATATAGTCGGCCTGGCCCTTGGAGAGCTTGCTTAGCTTGGCGCCGAGCTTGGCGAGATGGAGTTCGGCGACCTTCTCGTCGAGATGCTTAGGCAGCACGTGCACGCCCTTTTCGATCTTGTCGCCATTGGTGAAGAGCTCGATCTGCGCCAGCGTCTGGTTCGAGAACGATGCGCTCATCACGAAGCTCGGATGGCCGGTGGCATTGCCGAGATTGACCAGCCGGCCTTCGCTCAGGAGCACGATGCGCTTGCCGTCCGGCAGTTCGATCAGATCGACCTGCGGCTTGACGTTGGTCCACTTGAAGTTCCTCAGGCCCTGCACCTGGATCTCGTTGTCGAAGTGGCCGATATTGCAGACGATCGCCATGTCGCGCATCTGGCGCACGTGTTCGACCGTCACGATGTCCTTGTTGCCGGTGGCGGTGACGACGATGTCGGCGCGCGGCGCCGCTTCGTCCAGCGTCACCACTTCGAACCCGTCCATCGCCGCCTGCAGAGCGCAGATCGGGTCGATCTCGGTCACCAGAACACGCGCGCCGGCACCGGCCAGCGACTGTGCCGAACCCTTGCCGACATCGCCGTAGCCGCAAACGATCGCGACCTTGCCGGCCAGCATCACGTCGGTGCCGCGGCGGATGGCGTCGACCAGCGATTCCCGCGTGCCGTACTTGTTGTCGAACTTCGACTTGGTGACGCTGTCGTTGACGTTGATCGCCGGGAACGGCAGCTCGCCCTTGGCGTGCAGCTGGTAGAGCCGCATCACGCCCGTCGTCGTTTCTTCCGACACGCCCTTGATGGCGTCGCGAATGCGCGAATAAAAGCCCGGGTCCTTGGCCAGGCGCTTCTTGATCGTGGCAAAGAAGATTTCCTCTTCCTCGTTGCCGGGCTTGTCGAGGATCGTCGGGTCCTTTTCCGCCTTGGCGCCGGTCAGCACCAGCATCGTGGCATCGCCGCCGTCGTCGAGGATCATGTTGGGCGTCGTATTGCCCGGCCAATCCATCATGCGGTCGGTATATTCCCAGTATTCCTCCAGCGTTTCGCCCTTCTTGGCGAACACCGAAACGCCGGCCGCCGCGATCGCCGCCGCCGCATGGTCCTGGGTCGAAAAGATATTGCACGAAACCCAGCGCACTTCGGCGCCGAGCGCCACCAGCGTTTCGATCAGCACCGCGGTCTGGATGGTCATGTGGAGCGAGCCGGCAATGCGGGCGCCCTTCAAGGGTTGCTTGTCGGCATATTCCTCGCGGATCGCCATCAGGCCGGGCATCTCGATCTCGGCCATGAGGATTTCCTTGCGGCCGTAATCGGCCAGCGAAATGTCTTTGACGACGTAGTCGTTGCTCATGATGGCTCCGCGCTAAAGGTTAGGCGGCCTTATAAACGGCAGGGAGCAGGCGATCAACCGCGGATATAAAGAAAGCTTTATATCTTTACCTCTCCCGGTAGACGACGCGCCGCCGCCGCCGGAAGGGCAGGGTAACAAAGCTCACCAGCGCCGAAACCACGCTGTAGCCGATGAGCGCGCCGAACGCGGCATAGATGAAGCCTTCCGGCGTGATCGGCACGGCCGGCTTGAAATTGTCGAGCGTGCGCCCGCCGATCTCGGTGTCGAAATATTCCGGCAGCAGCTTGAAGCGCGTCCAGGGGTCCGCGCCCTGGATTTCGGCGAGACTCGCCTTCAGCGTGTCGTAGCGCACGAACGTGCGCTCCATGCTGGCGCCGCGCCCGGACAAAAAGCTGTCGGTCGAGCTTTCATAGCGCTTAAGCGCCTCTTCGCGCGTCAATCCGCCCGCACGGGCGGCGGCGTCGAACTCCTCGGTCACGTGCTGCAACTCGTCGACCGCCCCGCCCAGGCGCTGCGTATATTGCTGGGCATATTCGGGAAACTGGCTGAGGGCGAGGCCGAGCCCCAACCCGCCCAATAGGCTCAGCGATCGCCGCATGCATGTCTTCTCCGCTTCAGGCCCCCGGGGCGGATTGTCAACGAGGGGTGTCAACGAAGAGTTGCGATGAGGTCCCCCCTCATCCGGCGCTGCGCGCCACCTTCTCCCGCAAGGGGAGAAGGAAGGCTGTGGCACGATCTCGCCGCCTTTCCCCCTCTCCCCTTGTGGGAGAGGGTGCCCGAAGGGCGGGTGAGGGGTATTTTCAAGCTGGACCCCGGATCAAGTCCGGGGAGGGCTTGCGGTTGGATGGAAGACACTCGCTGAGATCGAATATTCAACCCAATCCATCAACGAGTCCTCCCCGGACTTGATCCGGGGCCCCGCTGACTTCCTCTCCACCCGCGCAAAGGCCTAAACCGCGGCGCCTTCGCTGTCCTCGTCGAACCCGTTATTGACCAGCTCCGTAATCGCATCGAGCGCTTCGCGCGCCTGCTTGCCGGTCGCCGAAACGAGGATGGTGGCGCCTGGGCCCGCCCCCAGCATCATCAGCCCCATGATCGAATTGCCGTTGACCGTGGTGCCGTCGCGCGTCACCTGCACGTCGGCCTCGAAGCATTCGGCGATGCGCACGAAGCGCGCCGAGGCCCGTGCATGCAGGCCCTTGCGGTTGATGATGGTCAGCTGCTGGGCCAGCGCCCGGCCGGCCCCTGCCGGAGCGTTCATGTGCCGGCTCCCAGCACGTCATTGGCGACGTTGATATATTTGCGCCCGGCCTCGGCGGCGATGCGCACCGCGTCCTTGATGGCCATTTCGGGCCGCACGCGGGCGAGCTTCACCAGCATCGGCAGGTTGACGCCGGCAATCACCTCGACGTCGCGGTTCTGCATCACCGAGATGGCGAGATTGGACGGGGTGCCGCCGAACATGTCGGTGAGGATGACGACGCCGTCGCCGGTATCGGCGGCGTCCACGGCGCTCATGATGTCGTTGCGCCGCGCCTCCATGTCGTCGTCCGGGCCAATGGCAACGGTTTCCACCTGCTCTTGCGGTCCGACGACGTGCTCGAGAGCCGACTTGAACTCCACCGCCAGCGCGCCGTGGGTCACCAGAACCAAACCTAGCATGCACACTTCCTTGGGATGCCAATGCCCCCGCTGGCACTACCCGCGAGTCTCGTCTGTCGCAACGGGGGTTTCAAGCGCTTTTTTGCTCCTGTGGAAGACCGGCCGTCGCCAGTTCCGCCAGCCCCGCTTCCACCAGCAGCATCTGGTGGGCGGAATCGATCACGCCGCGTTTCGGCACCGGCGCGCGCGCCACGTGCCGGCCCAGCAGCATGGTCGTGAATTCCCTTTCTTCCGGCATACGCTCGAACGTTTCGGTGAGGTCGACGACGAGGTGCAGCGGCGCTCGCGCCCGGAACGGCACTGCGATGATGCCGCGTCCGCGCAATTCGATCCGGCCGGCGATCGTCGGCGGCGCCGTCATCACCAGCATCCCTGCATCCTCGCTCACCGCCACCCGGTCGTCGGCGACCAGCAGCGCCGTGCGGTTGCGCGCCGCCCAGCGCTCGATCAGTTCCAGCGCCAGCAGCGACTTGCCGGCGCCCGAGGGCCCGCGGATCAAAACGCCCGCATCGCCCAAGACGATGCCGGTCGCATGGTGGGTGTCGTTCACTTGCGCGCCCGCGGCAGGGTGACGATGAAACGCGCCCCCGACCGGTCCTCGCGGTTTTCGGCCGTGATCGTGCCCTTGTGGGCAATGACGATCTGCCGGCAGATGGAAAGCCCCAGCCCCGAATGGTCGCCGAAATGCTCGCCGTCCGGCCGGTCGGTGTAAAAGCGCTGGAAGATGCGCGAAATGTCGCCGCGTATGCCCGGCCCCTCGTCGCTGACGGTCACCACGATCCGCTCGGCATCGCCGGTGACGTTCACGCGCACGGTGCCGTCCTCGGGCGAAAACGAGACGGCATTGTCGATCAGGTTGTTGAACACCTGGCCCAGCCGCCCGTCATGGCCGAAGACCACCGGCGCCTGCTTGCCGGCATGGACGCCCAGCGTCACATCGATATTGCGGCTCGCCGCCAGGTCCTTCTGGATGGAGACGATGGCCTCGGCCAGTTTGGCGAGATCGACGCGCTCGCCCGTCTCGCGGGCCAGTTCGGCATCGAGCCGGCTGGCATTGGAAATATCCGAGATCAGCCGGTCGAGGCGCTTCACGTCGTGCTGGATGATGGCGTTGAGCCGTTCGCGGTCCTCCGGGCGTTTGGCCCGTGGCAGCGTCTCGACGGCGCTCCTGAGCGATGTCAGCGGGTTCTTGAGCTCGTGGGCGACGTCGGCGGCAAAGCGCTCGATGGCCTCGATGCGCGCATAAAGCGCATCGGTCATGGCACGCAGCGCCCCGGAAAGATGCCCGATCTCGTCGGGCCGGTCGGTGAAATCGGGGATTTCGGCGCGCGCATTGCCGGCGGTCTGCACGCGCTCGGCCGCCTCCGACAGGCGCCGCATCGGCCCCGCGATCGTGCCGGCCAGCAGCAGCGACAGGATGATGGTGACGCCCGCCGCCACCAGCGCGATCCTGAGGATGCCCCAGCGTTCGGTGGTGACGATGGAATCGATCTCGCCCGGCGCCGTCGACAGCAGCAAGACGCCGACCGTGGCGCGCAGGCGCTGGATCGGCACGGCAACCGAGACGACCAGTTCGTGCTGGGCATCGATGCGCACGATATCGGCGGCAGCCCCGGTCAGCGCCGCCGCCACTTCCGGATAGCGCTTGCCCTCGTCGGCGCCGTATTCCTGGTAGAGCGGGAACTGGTCGCCCGGCAGCCACCCCATCACCGTGTTCCACCAGTCGAAGAGGAAAAAGCCGGTGCCGGTCTCTTCGGCGGCCAATTGGCGCAGCACTTCCCCGCGCGCATAGATATTGGCGCTGTCGAGGATCAAGAGGCCCCCCTGGTCGTAGATGCGGGCGCGCGTGCGCGTCGGCGTCACCAGGTTCCGGAGGAGCGGCGCCACCCGTTCGGGGTTGATCGGAAATTCCAGCGTCGGATCGAAAAAGCTCAGGGGTGAAACGACGTCGCCCTGCAATTGCAGCAGCCGGTCGGGATCGACGGAGATGACGTCGCTGTCGACCGTCGCCGAGGCGGCGATGGCGGCGGCGATGATTTCGCCCTGCACGCGCAGCGATTGCACCTTGGCATCGATCAGTCCGGCGCGCCACTGGTTGAGATAGAGAATGCCGGAAACCAGCACCGCCAGCGCCACGAGGTTGAGCACGATGATGCGGCGCGTGAGGTTGGCAAAGATAGTGAGCGCGAGCAGCCGGTTGACCGCCCGCCACAGCGAGACCACGCCACGCCGGAGATTGGCAATAAGGCCGGAATGCCGTCGCTCGACATATCCGGCCCTCTCGTCGTGTTCGGTGACCGCCACGGCCCTGTTATTGCTCCTTGAACCGGTAGCCGACGCCGTAAAGGGTTTCGATCATCTCGAAATCGTCGTCGACTGCCTTGAACTTCTTGCGCAAGCGCTTGATGTGGCTGTCGATGGTGCGGTCGTCGACATAGACCTGGTCGTCATAGGCCGCATCCATCAGCGCATTGCGCGACTTGACGACGCCGGGCCGCAAGGCCAGCGCCTGCAGGATGAGGAATTCGGTGACCGTGAGCGTCACCCGCTGGCCTTTCCAGGTGCAGGTATGGCGCTCCTCGTCCATCACCAGGTTGCCGCGCTCGATCAGCGCCTTGCCGGGCGCCGCATCGGGCCCCGTGCCGCTGGTGGAATTGGGGTCGCGCGGCGCCGACCGGCGAAGGATCGCCTTCACCCGCTCGACCAGCAGCCTCTGGCTGAACGGCTTGGTGATGAAATCGTCGGCGCCCATCTTGAGCCCGAACAATTCGTCGATCTCCTCGTCCTTGGAGGTCAAAAAGATCACCGGCACGTCGGATTTCTGCCTGAGCCGCCGCAGCAGCTCCATGCCGTCCATGCGCGGCATCTTGATGTCGAGGATGGCGAGGTCCGGCTTGTCGGTCGTGAGCCCTTCCAGTCCCGAGGCGCCGTCGGTATAGGTCGAAACCGAATAGCCTTCGGCCTCCAGCGTCAGCGACACCGAAGTCAGGATATTCCGGTCGTCGTCCACCAGGGCGATTTTCGGCATGAAGTTCCCTTTCCTTAGTGCTGAACCACTTGGGCTTTTCAGCCCCGTCATTCGCCTTTGGTCTGACAATTATGCATAAAGTAAGGCGTTACGGCCGTTTTCGCCAGTCTTAAGCGACCATCCGCCGCGCCTCGACTTCCGTCTTAAGCCGGTTTGTCTAAGACGGTTTGTCTAAGACCGATTTCGGGATGGTCCTTACTGCCCCGCTGCAGCTAACTCCCCAGCCATAGCCGGCCTCCGGCGATTGCGTAACAGGAGTTTGCCATGCGGGTTTTCGATCACGAAGGATTGCGGAGCGATGTCGTTTCGGCCGCCGCTTCCGCCATCGTCAACGCGCCGGCGCCCGTCCTCGTCGCCGAGGCCATTCGGGGCGGCCAAGGCGTCCTCACCGCCGACGGTGCGCTATCGGTTTCGACCGGCGTTCACACCGGCCGCAGCCCCAAGGACAAGTTCATCGTCCGCGACGAGACGACCCGCCATGCCGTCTGGTGGGACAATTCCGCCGCCATGGCGCCCGAGGATTTCGAAACGCTGTGGGCCGATGCGCGCGCCCATCTCGCCGGCCAGCCGATCCACGTCCAGGACCTCTGGGCCGGTGCCGATCCGCGCCACACGTTCGGCGTCACCGTCATCTCCGAAAGCGCCTGGCACGCGCTCTTCATCCGGCACCTCCTGATCCGCGAGGCGCCCGGCGAAAAATCTGCGCCCGCCGTCACTATCCTCCACGTGCCGAGCCTCACGGCCGATCCGGCGCGCCACAAGACCCGCACCGGCACGGCAATCGCGCTCGATCTCACGCATAACCGCATCGTCATTGCCGGCACCTTTTATGCCGGCGAGATCAAGAAGGCGGTGTTCTCGCTCTTCAATTTCCACGCGCCGGCCAAAAACATCCTGCCCATGCACTGTTCGGCCAATATCGGGCGCAGGGGCGATGTGGCTTTGTTCTTCGGCCTTTCCGGCACCGGCAAGACCACGCTCTCCAACGATCCCGAGCGCCTGCTCATCGGCGACGACGAGCACGGCTGGAGCGCGGACGGCGTCTTCAACCTCGAAGGCGGGTGCTACGCCAAGACCGTCAATTTGAGCGAAACCGCCGAGCCCGAAATCTACGGCGCCGCGCGCAGCTTCGGCACCGTGCTCGAAAACCTCGTCCTCGATCCCGAAACCCTTTTGCCCGATTTCGCCGATATCTCGCTGACCGAGAACACCCGTGCCGCCTACGGGCTCGAAACCCTGCCGGCGGTGGCCAAGGGCGGCACCGGCGCGACGCCGAAAACCGTGGTCTTCCTCACCGCCGACGCCTTTGGCGTGCTGCCGCCGATCGCGCGGCTGACGCCCGAGCAGGCCGTCTACCACTTCCTTTCCGGCTACACCGCCAAGATCGCCGGCACCGAGCGCGGCGTTTCCGAGCCGCAGGCGACGTTCTCGGCCTGTTTCGGCGCGCCCTTCATGGCGCTGCATCCGACCGTCTACGGCGACCTGCTGGCCGAGCGCCTCAAAACCTCGGGCGCCGCCACCTGGCTCATCAATACCGGTTGGACCGGCGGCGGCTACGGTGTCGGCAAGCGCATCGCCATCGCCGCGACGCGCCGGCTGCTCGATGCCGCGCTTTCCGGCGAGCTCGACCGCGGCGCCACCCGCATCGATCCGGTCTTCGGCCTTGCCGTGCCGGCCCATGTCGAAGGCGTCGACGATGCGCTGCTCGAGCCGCGCCTGCTCTGGTCCGATCCGCTCGCCTACGACCGCACGGCCGAAAAGCTGGTGGGCCTGTTCGCCACCAACTTCCAGCAATTCGGCCCGCAGCCGCGGCTTTCCGCCGCCGGCCCGCGCCTGTGCCAGGCCGCCGAGTAGCCGACTCTATCCACGCGCTCCCCCTTCTCCCCTCGTGGGAGAAGGTGCCGAGCGGCAGCGAGGCGGATGAGGGGGCCTTCATTCCCCGGTGGTAAGGTTCCATAAACCATCTTTGCGCTCCCCGGGCTTCCTGCTATCAGCGGGCCATGACCGTACCGCTCGACCATATCCGCAATTTCTCCATCGTCGCCCATATCGACCATGGCAAGTCGACGCTTGCCGACCGCCTCATCCAGCTGACCGGCGGGCTCGATCTGCGCGAAATGAAGGAGCAGGTGCTCGATTCGATGGATATCGAGCGCGAGCGCGGCATCACCATCAAGGCGCAGACCGTGCGCCTCAAATACAAGGCCGAGAACGGCGAGGACTATGTCCTCAACCTCATCGACACGCCCGGCCACGTCGATTTCGCCTACGAAGTGTCGCGCTCGCTTGCCGCCGTCGAAGGCTCGCTGCTGGTCGTCGATGCCTCCCAGGGCGTCGAGGCGCAGACGCTTGCCAACGTCTATCACGCCATCGATGCCGACAACGAAATCCTCCCCGTCCTCAACAAGATCGACCTGCCCGCCGCCGAGCCCGAGCGCGTCAAGCAGCAGATCGAGGACGTCATCGGCATCGATGCGTCCGACGCCGTCGAGATTTCCGCCAAGACCGGCCTCGGCATCGACAAGGTGCTGGAAGCGATCGTTACCCGTCTGCCGGCCCCCAAGGGCGACATCAACGCGCCGCTGAAAGCCCTGCTCGTCGATTCCTGGTACGACACCTATCTCGGCGTCGTCGTCCTCATCCGCGTCATCGACGGCACGATCAAAAAGGGCCAGAAGATCCGCATGATGGCGACGAAAGCCGCCTACGAGCTCGATCGCGTCGGCGTCTTCACCCCCAAGCTCGTCGATGTCGGCGAGCTCGGCCCTGGCGAGATCGGCTTTTTCACCGCTTCCATCAAGGAAGTGGCCGATACCAATGTCGGCGACACCATCACCGACGACAGGAAGCCCACCGCCGCGCCGCTTCCCGGCTTCCGTCCGGCCCAGCCCGTCGTCTTTTGTGGCCTGTTTCCCGTCGATGCCTCCGATTTCGACGAATTGCGCGCCGCCATGGGCAAGCTCAGGCTCAACGATGCCTCCTTCAGCTTTGAAATGGAGACCTCGGCGGCGCTCGGCTTCGGCTTCCGTTGCGGCTTTCTGGGGCTCCTGCACCTCGAAATCATCCAGGAGCGGCTGGCCCGCGAGTTCGATCTCGATCTCATCGCCACCGCCCCATCGGTGGTCTACGAGGTCGAAATGACCAATGGCGAGGTGCTGTCGCTGCACAATCCGGCCGATCTCCCGGATGTCGTCAAGATCGCGGAAATCCGCGAGCCCTGGATCAAGGCCACCATCATGACGCCGGACGAATATCTCGGCGCCATCCTGAAGCTCTGCCAGGATCGCCGCGGCGTGCAGCGCAACCTCACCTATGTCGGCAATAGAGCCATGGTCGAATACGACCTGCCGCTCAACGAAGTGGTCTTCGATTTCTACGATCGCCTGAAGTCGATCTCCAAGGGCTATGCCAGCTTCGATTACACCCTCGGCGAATACCGCGAGGGCGATCTGGTGAAACTCTCGATCCTCGTCAACAACGAGCCGGTCGATGCCCTCTCCATGCTCGTCCACCGCAGCGCCGCCGAAAGCCGCGGCCGCATCATGTGCGAAAAGCTCAAGGAACTGATCCCCCCGCACCTCTTCGTCATCCCGATCCAGGCCGCCATCGGCGGCAAGATCATCGCCCGCGAAACCGTGCGCGCTCTGCGTAAGGACGTGACGGCCAAATGCTATGGCGGCGACGCCACCCGCAAGCGCAAGCTCTTGGAAAAGCAGAAGGCCGGCAAAAAGAAGATGCGCCAGTTCGGTTCGGTCGAAATCCCCCAGGAAGCGTTCATCAAGGCGCTGAAAATGGGTGACGAGTAGACCTCTACTCTCTCCCCACCCACGGTGTCACCCCGGCGGAAGCCGGGGCCCATCCTGAGATAGCGCAGTTCGCCCCAGATCGTTGCTGTTAGGTCGCTGCCGGAGGCAGCGGGCACCCGGTACGATGCCTCACCTCCCTCTCCCCTCGTGGGAGAGGGTGGCGGCGTAGCCGCCGGGTGAGGGGGCTTTCTTCTTCGACGGCACGAGCTACACATCCTCATGCAATCCTGCAGCCCCAGTCTGCTGGACTGGATGAGTTGATAACTTGCGTTCACCCCCTACTCGGCTGCTTTGGCTCGTAATGCACTCGCGAGATTAGCGACCCAGCCTTTGCTGTGGATGATCCGTTCCAGTGCTAAGCCGCCATTGATTATCTCGGATTTGGTTAGTCTCGAAACCGCCTCCCAATTGTCTCCGAGCACATATAGAGCGTTTCCGTAGAACACGCTCTCTAGAACTACGATCTGCTGTGAGGGGAACGTATAGGCGATATAGTCGCTGAATCCGGCTAGGCCGCGGTAAATAGAGGTCGGTTCGAAAGATCGTATGATCTCTTGTCGGAGCAGCACCGCACTGGCTACCGTCGGAGACTTTTTTGAGAACACCTTTTCGACATGACTCACAATATGGTCCCAAGGATGTTCTCCGGGTGGGAGCATTGCCCAGTTAACGCGTCTCTCTGCAGCCGGACTTAGCTCGGCCAGGTTTTCAAGAACTATCTCACAGGACCCAAAGAGTTCGAGCATCATGTTAATGACGTGCTTATTACTCTCCGCATCTGCCGATGCATAAGTTAGTGTTGGCGAGATCATCAGCGGTCTACCTTCAAGTGTAAGAAACGTTAGTTCAACTGAAGGAGGAGAGAGGAAATCTCGCGGATAACACCAGCGGTGAATATAGACAGTATCCTCGACTTCTTCGGTATATCGGCCATGCCACTCAGTTCTCGTCCAAATTCTACTACCCACAATCCGGTATTCTTTGGGTAGGTCGCGACGAGCTATCCACCTCCCCTCGGCGTTGAAACGTGTCACACGGCCAACGATCGCGGGAAGAATGTTATCCCCACTGTCGGGGTGTATTTCAAAGCCCGCACGGCTAAGCGCGGCATCATCTACCTCGCTGATAACCTTGAACGTGCTGTTGGGTGGTAAGGCGCTAAGATAACGATCCGCATTGCGGATCATTCGGCGTTCGATGCGCATAAGGACTTTCTTTCCTGCGACAATTGGAGTGCTTGCCAAAAAGGTGGAAAGAAATATGCTCGCCTTTGTTCAGGAGGTGGAGCAATCCATCCCACACAGGTTGACCTGACCAGGCACTCCCTGGTTTACACACGGTCAGAATGTGCGAAGGGCGAGCCAATTGGCTCGCCCTTTCACTTATTGCCGACATGATCTTGCTCGCCCGGATCGTCGTTACCCAGAATGTTTCGGAATCCTCCGTCCGCACCTTGGCGTTGCCTAAGGTGAGCGCGCAAGCCGACAAAAACTCAATCCAGCCTTCTCCATCAACGGAGTTTAAGGCTGAAAACAGACTCGATACTTGCATTACCTCTAGCTGAGCCCGTCCACGTATTTTGTCAATACCTCGTGTTCATGATTTGTTTTGGCGATGGGGGAAAACTTTACAAGAGCTAGCAAGTTACGACCGCCTTGCTGGGTGCCGTACTACAGCCTTGGTATCCAGATTAACCAACTGTTTACCAAAAGAGCCCATTTTTCGCGGAAGGATCGAGAGGATTCCCGGTGAAAATTTCGGCACTGTCTCTGTTTCTTGGGCTGGTGATGGCGGGGGTCGCCATTGCGGGTGAAGACATCCGCATACAGGCAGATAAATTTCCAGCCGCGTACTCACTGACTTCCGCCCATGCCGCACCGAAGCAATACTCAAAAGCTTGGCAGCGCCGGCTTATTGCTATCCAAATCGAGTTCGCAGAAACTCTCGTGCCGAAAATAGATAACATCGAAACCGGTTCGATCACTTCGTCAGCTCAATAACATCAATCGGTGCGAACGACGCTCCGCGCTTGATGCCGCTGGTGAGACGGCTACTCGTAAATGGCGTCCCTACGCTGGTCTTCAAATAGCACTGCTTTAGCTTGGAATCATAGGTGAACGCCTTGCACGAGGTGTTGTCGATACACGCCATACGGCAGGTGCCTGACGATGTGATTCCGCGTTCTGGTGACGTTAGAAAGTCCACACCGTTAAGTCCCTTGCGAGCCATCACGTCCTGTGTGGGATCGATGGCCCCGATCTCAAAGGTCTGTGCCTCTTCCCCCGACAATAGCAACATGCCGGAAAGTGCATCAGAGTAGGCCTCAAGCCGATCGACGTTTCCTTTTAGAAAACAGTTTGGACCGTGTTTCAAGCTTGGATTGGCATTGAATGTAAAGGCCTTGCAGGACGTATTCTGAAAGCACGCCGTTGCACACTCCACCACGTCTGCCAGCCGTTCAGATCGCAGGTCATTGCCGTAAAAATCCAATCCGCCATAGAGCGCGAGCTTTGGAACAAGGTGGTTAGGCAATGGCGTTGCCGTTGGTACGGGAGCACTTTGTTGGCTGGATGCTTGGTCAGGCGTTGACGTCGTTGTATTCGCCACTTTCACGTCAAAGCCCAGTTCTTCCGGGCTGACTGCTGCCAGCACATCTGGGCCCAGATGATTGATTCTGAGGTCGTCAACCTCTGCGGGCTTGAATACGTAGATGTTTTCGCTTGGAGTGCGGAACATCCGCGTAATTACTTCCGTCGGCGTGTCAAATTTTTCCAGGGCTTCCAGGATATCAGAAACCTTGGTTTGCACGCCGGACACGTCATCGATGCCGGACATCTGGTGCACACCCAGCTCTCCCTCTGCTAGCCGTTCCTTGCCGGCAAAGAAAAGGAATGAGCATGCTGAATAGCAACCAAACCCCTTAGGGATGTAAGTGCTAAGCCCTTTATCGTGGAGGTCGCCGGCAACAATCAGAGCGCTTGAAACGCCGCCGCCGGGGCTGTTCAACAACACGATTTTCGCATCGGGACGCGCCGAAAGAGCCCGACGAAATTCAAGCGGTGTATCAATGCCAATTTCGCCATTGAGGACAATCACATCCTTATGAGCGTCGTAAATTTCGAACGCTCCAATCTTCTCGTCGGCATGGGCGATGCCCGATATTGCCAAAGCGTAGTAAAATGCGAGTACGAATAAGGCGTGTCTAAGCAAATCTATTGGTCCCCCAACCAGAGAACCTTTTTATCGCTCGATAGAAGGCGAGTCGAGAAGCGATGCCAGCCCTTCTCCTAGCGTCCATTCATCTCCCATTCAGGCACCCACCAATCGCCACCAATCCGCGTTCATCACCCCTTCATCCCCCGTTCATCACCCGTTGTTTTCCGTTCAGAATCCCCAATCCCACCTGAACGACTTGTCCCACTTATCCCCGCTTCCCAAACCCGTGGCATACTTCTCCTTATCCGCATGCCGAAGCGAGATCATGACGAGTGGTTGGCATGGGGAGACCGGGTGGTGTCGGGGTCGCTCGATACCAGGCCGGACGGTTCAGGGTTCCGC
>Ga0164243_10000352_pt1 | contig 92656 bp, 78 predicted proteins | sample OricompcompostOP_FD_108781 | JGI IMG/M metagenome (GOLD analysis project Ga0164243, IMG submission 108781) | Organic Plus compost microbial communities from Emeryville, California, USA - Original compost - Organic plus compost (OP) | ecosystem: Engineered > Solid waste > Mixed feedstock >... | reverse complement strand
TTTTCGCCTTCCTTCAGATTCCCAGTCGCCCGGGACACCCTTGGCGTTCAACTCATGATTCCCCTTACAAGGGCTCATAGAAGACTTTCACTTCCTAGATTTGCACCATGCCGGGCGCACAAAAAGCAGGAAGCAATGCTTTATAACATTCACTTCCTGCTTTTTACCCGGGATTTATTGAAAACAAATCCTTGCCGGTTCACAAACCAGTATACCTTATTTTAAAATTTCAGCCAGTTTTTCTTCCAGCTTCTCTCCTCTCAGGTTGTGGCCGATGATCTTGCCGTCCTGATCGATCAGAAAGTTTGCAGGAATTGCCTTTACACCATACTTGTCTGCGGCTTCTGCTTTCCATCCTTTAAGATCAGATACCTGTGTCCAGGCCAGTTTATCATGTTCAATCGCTTCTTTCCATTTAGAAGCATCTTCGTCCAGAGAAACACCCAGGATCGTAAAGTTTTTATCTTTGTATTTATTAAAGGCTTTTACCACATTCGGGTTTTCTGCACGGCAGGGGCCGCACCAGCTGGCCCAGAAATCCACCAGCACGTATTTACCTTTAAAAGAAGACAGGCTGACCGGATTACCGTTCACGTCGTTGGCGGTAAAATCAATAGCCGGTTCACCCACGGCGGTGGCTTTCATTTTATCCAGCTGCTCGCCGATCTTCACACCTGAAACAGAGTGTTGTAATGAGGTATCCAGACCGGTATACAGCTTATTTAGCTCTGCATATTCGGAAGAATAGATCAGACTTCTTAACAGGTTTAAGCTGACAAAGCTTTTAGGATTTTGTTCAACAAATTTCTTAGAAGCGACCTCCTTTTGATCATTCAGGGCATCTGCTTTCTTTTCAATAGCGGCAACACTAGCCGTATCCTGCTTCATGCGGGCAGTCTGATATTGCTGGTACAGGCTATCTTCCTGATCATTGATCGGCTTCATTTCTCCCTGGAATTTATCCCAGGCATCTTGGGTCGGAGCACCGGTGATCTTGACATCCGCCAGAGAATCTACATTACCTTTAATATTAATAGCCGCATTTTCTACATAAAAATTAAAACCTCCCCTTCTGTCCTGCAAAAAGATAGAAGCCATTTTAGGTTCTTCAGCCTTGCCTTTGAAAGTAAATTTACCCTCTGTTACTTTAGCAGAATCCAGCACCATTGAATCTCCTGCATTGGTTCTAAAATAGATCAGAGAATCTTTAAGGCCGGCGATTTCTCCATTGATCGTATAGCTATCTTTGGGAGCCGGATTGGTACAGGCAAAAAAGCCCAATGTAACGGTTGCTAAAGCACCTGCAATAACACGTTTGTTCATGCGATTGTTTTAGTTATTAATTGAATATTCCGTAAAGATATAGAAAATAATGTGTTCAATTAAAGAATCTGTTCACTATTTTCGTTCTATATTCGTTCTCTAAACCTTTAATACATGAATGTTCCACGTCGGAGCCTGTGGCTTTTCTTCCTGTGTTTTATGCTCACAATCAGCTCTTGTGGCATATATAAGTTCAATGACACCAGCATCCCGGAGAATGTCAAAACGATCAGAATAGGCTTCATTGAGAACAAGGCCCGCTATATAAATCCCAGCCTGAGCGCCCAATTAACAGATGCATTTGTTAAAAAAGTGGCCAGTCAGACCAAGCTGACCCGTATCGATGATATGAATGCGGACTACGTAGTCAATGCCGTCATTAATCATTACGATGTGACAACCTCCGGGGTCAGCAGTACCAGTCAGGCCAGCCTGAACCGCCTGACCGTAGGTGTTCACATGGTACTTATCGACAATACATTAAAAGACCAGAAAGAATTTGACGTCAGCAGTACCTTTGATTTTAACGCCAATGTATCGCTGGCTCAGGCGGAGGCTTCGCTGATGCCGCAGATCCTGAAGGATATTCCGGACGCCATGTTCAATAAAATATTCTCTAACTGGTAACTTCTGAACCTGAATATATAACATAATGCATTTGGAAAATCAGCTCATAGAGACCTTTACCGGAAAAGCCACGCTGGATGATACCACGGTGCAGCAGTGGACGGCCATTGCAGACCGGTATCCCGCTTTTAACCTGGGACACTATTTTAAGGCCAAAAAGCTAGGTGGTGCCGAAAATGAGCAGACCGCTAAACAGCGTCACCGGGCGGCGCTTTATTTTAATGATATCCGGTGGCTGGATTATCTGTTAAAAGCCGGCGCAGTCAGCCAGCCTCCAACCGGCGCCCTCACTGAGCAGGCTCCGGAAGCGGCTACGGCGGCAGCCACGCAGACACAAACGGATGTAATGGCCTCTGAGGACAGGTCCGCCGCCGGTAATATCACACCGGCAACCGCAGACCTTCCGGCCGGTGAGGCGGTGCCAGAGGACCTGCCGCATGAACAGCAGAACTCCCGCGTCAGCGCTGTGTTAAGTGCACAGTTGGCCGATTTCAAAAAACCGGTAGAAGCAGATGCCAGGCTCGAAGTAGAGCGGGAACCGCTTTATAAGGTAGATTACTTTGCCTCTCAGGGCATTTCCCTGTTAAAAAGCCAGGACGGGTTTGATAAAAAGGTCCGGAAGTTTACAGACTGGCTGAAAGAAATCAAACAGCAGGGTGCAGGAGCGGCAGCCCCTCAGCTTAATACGACCCCTCAGGAAGAAGCGCTGGCCGCAGAAAAAGCCGAACAATCCCTTAAAAACGAGCCCGTTTGGACAGAATCCATGGCCGAAGTGCTGGCAGAGCAGGGCAAGGCAGCACAGGCACGGGAGGTTTACCAAAAATTAAGTTTGTTATATCCCGAAAAATCAAGTTATTTTGCATCCAAAATCGATTTATTACAATAATTAAATATAATTTATGGCTTTACTTTTCTTTATACTAGTCATTATCGTCTCTATCGTTCTGGCCTTTTTCGTATTGATCCAGAACCCGGAAGGCGGCGGACTTTCCGGCTCTATAGGCGGCTTCAGCAACCAGATAATGGGGGTAAAGAAAACCAATAATGTCCTGGAAAAAGGAACCTGGCTGTTTGCACTCATCATCGGTCTGATGTGTTTATTCTCTGTCGTCCTGTTTACCGGATCCCGCGGTGGCGGAGCCCTGGATAACCTGAACACCAATATGCCTGTTCAGGCCACCACGCCGGCAGCGACAGCACCGGCACAAAATGCGGCTCCTGCTGAGGCACCGGCTTCCGAGCCCGCCAATACGCCTGCACAAACGCCTGCTAAATAAGCATTTAGAATTCCAAACAATATTCAGGTCCCCGTCTTTTAAAGGCGGGGATTTTTTCGTTAATTTGCAGATGGCACGGCCCTTGAAGGTTAAGGGGTGAACATAAACTTATATTATGAAAACAATCGGGAAGCTTTTTACCTTTATTATCATTGTCGGGCTGATCATCTTCGCCTATTTGACCCTTTCCCGCAATACCACTTTTAACAGCGCTAAAAAGCACCTGTACATCCGGCCGGGCGGCGCTGCTGCCCAGGTGCAGATCAGCCAGCAGCTTAAGACGGGCAAAATCATCGATAATGTCAAGTTATTTGAGTTTCTCGCTCCCAGGATGGGTGCGTATAAAAATCTGGCACCCGGCAGGTTTACAGTCCCTAAAGGCACCAGTGTATACGGATTGATTAAAATACTCAAAACCGCTAAACCGGACACCATTCATTTTACGATAAAAAGGGTCCGTACCAGAGAAGGGCTGGCAGCCATGATGGGTCACAACCTGATGGCGGACTCTGCAGCCACCTTTATGTATCTGAGTAATAATGATTCGCTCAGACAATTTGGCGTCGATACTTTCACGCTGAATACCCTGCTGATCCCAGGCACTTATAATCTTAAATGGGAATATACGACAGGTGAAGTACTGCGCCTGTTTGAAGCAGCAAAAAAAGCATTCTGGTCCAGAAACAACCGCATTGCGCGGGCCGCCGCCCTGGGCCTTACCCCTGAACAGGCCGCTACGCTTGCCTCCATTGTCGAAGATGAGACCATGAAGGACAGTGAAAAGGACACCATTGCCAGCGTATATCTAAACAGGCTCAGGACCGATATGCCGTTAGGAGCCGATCCCACGATCAAATACGCCCTAAAAGACTTTGACATGCAGCGCATCCTGAACCAGGATCTTAAAGTGGCCTCCCCTTATAATACATATATCAATAAAGGCCTCCCGCCAGGACCGATCTGTACGCCCGATAGTGTTACCATTGAGGCCGTTTTAAATGCGCCTAAAACAGATTATCTGTACTTTGTAGCCAAACCAGACTTTAGTGGCTACCATAATTTCAGTAAAGATTATAACCAGCATCTAAAACTCGCCCAGCAGTTTCATGATGCGCTGGACAAAAGGAACATCAAATAAGTGCGATCATTCAGTTATCATTTTTTCATCTATATTGATTCATTTGACACCACTGGAAACCAAAATATTAAACTCCAGGCCGATGCGGCTCCTGAAAAAATGGCTAAAGGCCATTCACGTGCCGGGCGCTGGCAGTGTTAATTTCTACGAGGTGGTCAAACTCTTTGTGGAACAGGTCAATAAAGAAGGCCTTAACGTACGGGCAGGCGCTATTTCATTTAATCTTCTGATCGCCATTCCTGCCTGCCTGCTGTTTTTATGCACCCTCATACCCTATCTGGCAAATTCCACCATGTTCTACCGGGAACTGCAACAGCTGGTGCTCAGCCTGACGCCTAACGTGGGTGCCAGGGCACTGATGCTCAAATTTCTGGAAGACATCTTCAGCAAGACCAAAAACGGATTATTGTCCCTCGGGTTTATCTTTGCGATCTTTTTCTCTTCCAATGCTATGATGGGCATTATCCGGACCTTTGACCGGTCTTTGAAACAAAGGGCGCAGACGAACTTCATTAAAAAACGGCTCAGGGCCATGCGCCTGACCATGATCCTGTTTTTAATGTTTTTAGGCACCATGATCATTTCCATGGGTCAGGGTATGTTCTTTCACAGAATCATGTCGCTGTTAGATATCCACAATGAACAGGTACAGCGCCTGATCAGGAATCTCAGATGGATCGTTATCGCGGCCTTATTCTTTTTCAGCATATCGGTTATCTATAAGTATGCGCCGACACTGGAAAAACATAAGCGCAAAAAACTGCTTTCTCTGGGATCTGTTATCGCTACCTGTCTTTTAATCGCGTCTACTTCCCTGTTTTCCTTCTGGGCACAGAACTTCTCCAATTACAGTAAATTCTATGGCACCATTGGTTCGGTGCTGGTTATCATGATGCTGTTTTTTGTCAATTCCTTTGTACTGCTGATTGGTTATGAATTAGACCTCAGCATCGAGGCATTGAAAGAAAAACACCGTGAAGAGGTCCGTCAGGCGCAATTACAGGAAAAGCAAAATGATCCGGCACGTTCCGGTCACCTGGATCAAAAAGGCCTGGCACCCGGCACGTCCCACTGACCCCTAAACAATCAACAAACAGACTAATCTTTGAAAGTCGCAAGCTGCTTTTTGCGCTTATGATAACTTTTCTCAATTTCATGTTCATCCCAGCCGGGGTCTTCTGTTTTACCATGGCCGAGTGACTGCATGTCGAAAAGTTTGTTATCATGGAAAAATAGTGTGCAGTTCCATCTGGTTTGTACATGTTGGCCCGGTGGCATAAAGTATTCAGCCTCCTGAGCGTAGATCAGGTCCCCTCCCCGTTCTACATAAGTTTCTTTATAAAGAACGTGCTTTGCATAGCCCCAGACCGTTATATATTGCAGGCTGTCAGGGCCATGCTGTTTGCTGATAATTTTCCAGTACTCGGTTTTGCCGGCAAACTGCGTTACTACGTCTGCAGGATCCGTCGCTGCGCTTTTCAGCAATGTTAGCTGTTCATTAATCCCACGGACCATCGAATCCTGCCAATTTGCAGATTTTGCAGTGTCTCCCGTCTGTGCGTTACAAAAGGACAGGGCAGCTGACAGCATCAACAGTAAACACAGCAGCCTCTTTACCTGCACGAGTCTGTCTTTTAAAGGTACCAGCCAACTGACCTCGTTTTTTTTAGAAAGATAAGCTGTCATGATCATTGAAGTTTTTATCATGGGAGCAGTATAGGATGTATTGTTTCACAGGTGCTGCCCCGGTTCAGTCCTGGATTTTCTTTTTTGTTGCAACCAGATAGATCCGTTTGCAATACCTTTATGGCATGGATATACATAAGATTCTGGATCGCCAAAAAGCTACCGTTTCAAATTTACTAAAAAACTATGACGGGAAACTTCCTTTGCACCTATACCTGAAAAAATACTTTTCAGAAAACAGAAAGCATGGTTCCAGAGACCGGAAGGCGATCACAGAACTTTGTTATGCCTATTTCCGCTTAGGAGAAAACGTAAACCGGCTGCAGCTGGGCAGTACGCCACTTTCCATACCGCAAGTATTAACGCTGGCAGGATTTATCTCAGGCGCGCTCAGCCGGCCGGATGATCTACTGCCCGGTGCGCTGAAAGACGGGCCCGGTGACGCCCCCATCGACCGGTTTAACCAGCTCAGACAACATTACACAGTTCTCGGGACGGAGGCTTTGTTTCCCTTTAAAGCGAAAGTCTCTGAGGATGTGGACCTGCAGGCACTCAGAGAAGCGCTGCTTAAAAAACCAGATTTATTTATCCGTATCCGCCCCGGCGGCGGGGAGCGGGTCCTTAATACGTTGCAGACGCAGCAGGTATCCTACCAGCTGGCAGGCCATGACACCATATCGCTTTTACCCGGTACACCGGTCAATCAGCTCCTGGAAGTCAATAAAGATGTAGTGATTCAGGACATCAGCTCTCAGCGCATGGCCACCTTTCTGGAAATGTTACTGCAAGACCGCCATATAAACGATCCCGCCGGTGCACATAAAAAAATAAAGACCTGGGACTGTTGTGCTGCCAGCGGGGGCAAATCTTTACTTGTCTGGGACGTATTTAAAAAAGCCGGACAGCCGGTAAGCTTAACAGTATCCGATATCCGGCCTTCCATTGTGACCAATCTGGACAAACGTTTTAAAGAGGCGGGCATTACCGGATACAGGAAAGAAATACTGGACCTGCTGTCCCCCGAACCGCTGCCCTTTATCAATCTCTTTGATCTGGTCCTCTGTGACGCCCCCTGCACCGGATCAGGTACCTGGGGACGCAGCCCGGAAAATATTCTTTATTTTGATGAAGCCGCAATAGCTGCCTTTCATAAAAAACAAACAGGTATCGCCGCCAAAGCCTGCAAAGCGGTTGCCCCGGGTGGCTATTTTCTCTATATGACCTGTTCTGTTTTCGAGCAGGAAAATGAAGCCGTGGTTGATTTCATATCTTCCAATAGTGGCATGAAACTTGTCGCTTCCAGACTGATCACTGGCTATACACAAAATGGAGATACCATGTTTGGTGCTTTGTTTACTCGGAGAAAATAGCGTTACTTTGCTACGACATTGTTCAATCAATTTCTATGCAGAAAACCTATAAAATATTAGCTTATCTCAAAAACAAGTATATTATCGCTGTACTTGTTTTTCTGGTATTGATCATTTTCTATGATCGCAACGATATTTTCGTCCAGATGGACAGGGCCAAAGAGGTCAGCGCGCTGCACCAGAGTAAAGCGTTTTACGAGCAGGAAATCGAAAAAACAAACAAAGAGCTCAATGCACTTGAATCAAGTCAGTCAGCTGTAGAAAGGTATGCCAGGGAACACTTTTTTATGAAAAAGGATAACGAAGTGGTATTTATTGTAGATTCAGCAAGGCCGGCGGGGCGCCCTTAACGCCTGGTTTTCAGTATGGATTTTTTCCCGCAAGGTGCAATATCACCGTTTTTCCTACGTTTTAATTAGGCATCAAATCAATGATATGGCACAACTTTACCCTTCTTTATTTACATTTCATATGCTGGGGGCTTCTCCGGGCCGTTTGGTAAAAAACCGCAGTCAGTTACCGGTAAAAAATGTTGTCGGCGTATTGCCGGTAATCCGGTGTGAACATCCTGTCCGCACTGCAGGCGATCCTTTATTTTTCAAACAAAAACAGCTACTGGATCTGGTCAAAACAGCTGGCTTATTAAGTCCTGACCAGCAGACCCTCAGTAGTATCTTAGCGTACGCTGCTTGCTGGGCAAAAGAACACAGATCACTATGACGCGCAAAGAACGCTACGAGTTTGTAATTGATTATTTTAAAGAACATGCCCCGAATGCAGAAACAGAGCTTCTGTATGATAATCCCTACCAGTTGCTGGTAGCCGTTATCCTGTCTGCTCAGTGTACAGACAAAAGGGTGAACCTGACCACGCCTGCGATCTTTCACAGATATCCAACCCCCGGGAAACTGGCAGCTGCTGATTTTGACAGCCTCTTTCCCCTGATCAGGAGTATCTCCTATCCGAATAACAAGACCAGGCACCTGATCGGTATGGCCCGGATGCTGATGGAAGACTTTAACGGAGAAATTCCCATGACGGTACCGGAGTTGATTAAGCTGCCGGGGGTGGGCCGTAAAACGGCGAATGTCATTACTTCAGTCATTGACCAGCAGCCTAATATGGCCGTGGATACCCATGTGTTCAGGGTTGCGGGCCGGATCGGGCTGACACTTAAAGCAACCACCCCACTGGCAGCAGAAAAACAACTGATTAAATTCATTCCAACGGATTTGATACATAAGGCCCATCACTGGCTGATACTGCATGGCCGCTATGTCTGTGTGGCCAGAAAGCCCAAATGCGGGATCTGCGGCATCCGGCCGGCCTGCAAATACTATCAGGCGCATCCACTTCCGCAGGCAGAGTTATCCAAATAAAATGACTGCAGCCGGCGCGCTCTATACAGCTGCCTGACGATCACACAGGTTTTCTCCCCGGGCGTGCGCGGCCAGAAGACCCTCCTTTTTTTGTTTTGTTATCAACAGGCATTACCAACAGAAAGTTTATTCAAAAGGAAAACGCTCAGCGTTTTAAATTGGCGATATTTGTCATGAGAAAGCCTGCCTCTTTAATTAACTTTTTCTGTTTCCCCTTCTTTTTCAGCTCCCGTATAATTTCGTTACATTTGGTGTCTAAAAATGGTACATGAAAGCGATCGTATTAAAAGAGATTGAAGCCCCGTTAGACTTACAGGAAGTTCCAATCCCGGACATAGGGCCGGATGAAGCCCTGGTGGAGCTAAAAGCGGCTGGCATGAATAAAAGAGACTGGTGGATCTGGAAAGGTCAATATGCGGGTTTAAAATTCCCGATTATTTTGGGCTCCGACGGCAGCGGGATCGTAAAGTCGGTGGGGAGCAACCTGCCGGAAAGCTGGAAGGGGCAGGAAGTGATTATCTACCCCGCTGCTGACTGGGGAGATGCCGAAGCCTATCAGAATAAAGACTTTAAAATCCTGGGACTGCCTGTCAATGGCTGTTACGCGCAGTATGTCAGCGTCAAAGGTGAGATGCTGTACCCCAAACCGGATTATTTGACTTTTACCGAGGCTGCTGCCTTTCCGGTAGCGGGGCTGACTGCATACAGGGCCTTATTTGTCAGGGGCGCCTGGAAAAAAGGCGATAAAGTACTGATCAGTGGCGCCGGTGGCGGCGCCGGGACTTTTGCTCTCCAGTTTGCAGTTGCCGCAGGGGCTGAGGTATGGGTTACTTCCAGCAGTGACACGAAAATCGACAATGCTAAACAGCTGGGCGCCACCGGTGGGGCCAATTATAAAGAAAAAGGCTGGGCGGAAAAGCTACTGCAGCAGGCAGGCGCATTTGATGTCATCATCGACAGCGCCCTGGGCGACGGTTTTGCAGACCTTATCTCGGTTGCCGGGCAGGGTGCAAGAGTGGTATTTTTTGGCGGTACGGCAGGCAATATCCCGGCCATCAACGGACGGCCGGTATTCTGGAAGCAGATCAGTATCCTGGGTACGACCATGGGATCGCCCGGTGATTTTGAGCAGATGCTCAGTTTTATCAAAACACACGAGATTAAACCGGTCATTGACGAAGTCTTTGATCTGGGCCAGGCTCAAAAGGCCATGAACCGCATGAATACAGGCGGTTCCAAGTTTGGAAAGGTCGTTTTAAATATTGGTTCTTAATTTACGTCAGGTTTTAGGCCGATGCTAATGGATTCCTAAGTACATTTGCTCCTCAAAGATTCAAATCATTGCATGATACAACGGTTTTTTAAACGAAGAAGCGGTTCACAGGCTGAGATGGCCTTCATTGACCATTTAGAAGAATTAAGATGGCATATTTTACGTTCACTGGTCGCGATCCTGGTGCTGGCAGTCGTTATTTTCTATTATCACGGCTGGTTTTTTGCCAATATTATTGCCGGGCCGATCAATCCGGATTTTATCAGCTACCGGGCCTTCTGTAAACTGGCAGATTTGATCCATGTGCAGAGCCTGTGCATGGACCCTGTTAATGTCGATATGCAGTCCACCACCTTTGGAGGGCAGTTTCTGGGCACTTTTACCATTGCCTTTATCGGCGGATTTATTGTGGCCTTCCCCTACATTTTCTGGGAGTTCTGGCGCTTTGTAAAACCCGCGCTCAAAGAAAGTGAACTTAAAAACACAGGTGCTGCTATTTTCTGGGTCTCTTTATTCTTCTTTTTAGGGGCAGCGTTCGGTTACTTTGTGTTAGGACCTTTCACTTTTAACTTCCTGGCGGGTTTCCAGATCAGTGATCTGCCCATGATGACCACCAGACCGACACTCAACGACTATCTGAATAACCTTTGTAATATCGTACTGGGTTGTGGGCTGGCCTTTGAGCTTCCCATTTTCGCCTATGTCTTTACCCGCATGGGGCTGATCACTCCTAAGTTTCTGAAAGAAAAGCGTCGTTATGCGATCGTCATCATTTTGATCCTGGCGGCCTTTATCACACCAAGTCCGGACTGGATCAGCCAGACACTGGTCTTTATCCCGCTTATGTTGCTTTACGAGATCGGGGTGTTCGTTTCCAAAAGAGCGGCCAGAGAACTGGAACAAAAGGATAAAGAGCTGTGGAGTTAAGCCTGCAAAATATAAAAAAGGACATACTCAAAATAGGCGAAGGCCCGGTTAACCGAGAGGTAGCCGGGCCTTCGCTTATTTTACCCTTTAGTGTAGATTTTCTATGACGCCTCTAGGCCGGCAATTTTTTCACCGGCAGCCTGTCAGGGCTTTCTGTAAGCAGCTCCCGGACGGTTTTATGCAGAACCGGATGGGTCAGCTCAGGGGCAAGCTCTTCCAGCGGGAATAAAGTAAAATTGCGGGTATGGAGTAAAGGATGCGGCACCCGAAGCTGCGGCAGGTCGATTACTTCATTATTAAAAAAGAGCAGGTCGATATCGATCAGCCGTGGTCCGTTTTTTATTTTCCGGACACGCCCGAGTTCCTGCTCAATTTCCAACATCGTTTCAAGCATCTCGGGAGCTGCCATGTCCGTATGCACAAGGAGTACCTGGTTTAAAAAATCAGGCTGGTCTTCCAGTCCCCAGGCAGCCGTCTGATAAAGGGAAGAGCAGGCCGCAACCCGCCCGATCCTTCTGCCGATCTGTTGTCTGGCAGCGGCCAGATGTTCCTTTACCCGCCCCAAATTACCGCCTATCAGCAAATATGCTTTATTCATAATTTATTTTTTGTCATTAATACCATTACAAACAGAATGGCCTAACTTTGACTACACACATCGTGTACCCTTAATTTAGAAGACAAAAATACATGACCTCGGGCAGCCTGCGAGACAAAATTTAGGCGCTGCGCCCGCTGTTCATCTGTAAAATGCATATATGGTTAAGTTTCTGAAATTACTCCTGGCTGTTTTTATCTCTCTGCTCGTCTGCGGAGTCCTGTTCTTTTTTATATTTCTGGGCATTATTTCCAAGGCCGGCAGTAAATCTGAAGTCCATCTGGAAGACAAGTCCGTACTGGTGGTAGATCTCAGTAAACCGGTAAAAGATTTTGAACAGCCCAGTATATCCCTTAGCCTGAATACCAATAAACTTACTTATTCCCCGCCCAACTTATATGAGATCCTCAGTATGATCCGCTATGCGGCCACGGATGATCATATTAAGGCCATCTATATCAAGGGCGCCTATAACGCCAATGGTTTTGCAGCCAGTCAGGAACTCAGGCGTGCATTGCAGGATTTTAAAAAGAGCGGCAAGAAGCTCATCGCTTTCTCGCCCACGATGACGCAGACAGCCTATTATGTCGCGAGTGTGGCCGATAAGGTGTATGTGAGTCCCATCGGTGGCCTGGACTGGATGGGCATGGTGGCACAGACCGTTTATTTTAAAGGTTTACTGGATAAACTGGAGATTCATCCGGAGATCTTCTACGCCGGTAAATACAAAAGCGCTACGGAACCTTTCCGCAGAACCAGCATGAGCGATGCCAACCGGCTGCAGACCAGTGTCTGGCTGGGTGAGATCTATGGGCAGGTGCTGGAAGATATTGCCCAGAGCCGTGGCCTGGATACGGCTACATTGCATGATCTGGCCAGCCAGGGTGCTGTCCAGACCGCACAAAACGCACTGGATCACCATATGGTAGACGCTTTGGTGTATGCAGATCAGGTAGAAGCTGAGCTGCAAAAAATCACGGGTACGCCTGCAGATGCTAAGCTGAATTTGATCAGCCTGGATAAATACAATAAAGCAGCAGATTATAAAGACTATTCTGGCAAGGACCGTATCGCCGTGCTATATGCCCAGGGGGATATTACGACAGGCGGTGACGATGAAGGTATCCAGGGAGATCATTACGTGAGCATGATCCGCGATATCCGCAAGGACAGTTCTATCAAGGCGCTGGTCATCCGCGTGAACTCTCCCGGAGGAAGCGCCCTGGCCAGCGATCAGATCCTGCGCGAGATCAACATGACAAAAAATGTTAAGCCGGTGATTGTCAGTATGGGTGATATGGCCGCATCCGGCGGATATTATATTTCCTGCGGGGCCGATTATATCTTTGCCGAACCCACCACCCTGACCGGCTCCATCGGTGTATTTTCCATGCTGGGCAATGCAGAGGCATTGCTTAAAAATAAACTCGGGATCACTTTTGACGCCGTCAAAACCAGCCCGCATGCTGATATCACCACCATTACCAGACCGATGACAGAGGTAGAAAGAAACTGGATGCAGGCCTCCGTAGACAGTGTTTACCACACCTTTATCAGCCGGGTCGCTCAGGGGCGTGGTAAACCGGTCTCCTATATCGATACCATTGGACAGGGCCATGTATGGACGGGGTTGCACGCACAAAAGATCGGGCTGGTGGATTCTCTGGGAGATTTGCGGGACGCTATTGCCTATGCGGCTGACAAGATCCACAGTACTTCTTACCGAGTAAGCACTTTTCCTGTCAAGAAATCCATTCTGAGTCAAATATTTAACAATAACGATAGCCAGGACGAAGATATTGACATAAAACTGGCGGCAGGCGGGATATCCCCGGAACTGGCCGGACTTATCCGGCAAGTCAGGGAACTGAAAGCCATGATGAATCAGCCCCAGGCCAAACTCCCCTACGACATCCAGATTCGTTAATCCTGGCTTTATGTGGGACACCCCTTTGCAGGTAAGCGGAGCGGCCCCGTATTTTTAGCCCGGAATTCACAGCGATCCTTATTACCTTTGCCAGCGTTGGCCGGAAGGCTTTAACGCAAAAAAGGATAAGAAAAGCTAGAAGAATTTTTATGTCTAAATACAAATACAGTCAGATAAAAGCAATGCTGGCTATTGCAAGAGGCTCTTTTAAGTCTTCTCTGCGCTCTCCTTCCACGGTGATTTTCAGTATCGGGTTCCCGCTGGTCTTTATTCTGGCATTTGCCTTTCTGGGCAATGGATCCGGTCCCCGGATCAATATCGCCATCCACACCCAGGCGGACACTACCTCAGAGGTCTACCAGGCATTAAAGACAGCCCCCGGGATCCGCATTAAAAATGAGCACGGAGAGTTACTAAAAGAAGACCTGGAAAAAGGGCGTATCACGGCCATTGTCAATATTCAGAAAACCGGTAAACAGAACCCTGCATACGTCATTGAACTGACGACTTCATCCGCGGTCAACCCCGCATCTGTAGAGGTATTGCAATCTTACCTGAACGCTCAGGCCGATGCCTTGAATAAAACCTATTACCCGCATGCCGAAGCGGTCGTAAATGTCAGTGAAGTAGTGGAGCAGTTACCGGGGCGCACTTACCGGACCATTGATTTTATCCTTCCCGGTCAATTAGGGTTTTCCCTGCTCAGCGCCGGCATTTTCGGCGTCGCTTTTTTGTTTTTTAACCTGCGTCAGCAATTGGTATTAAAGCGCTTTTTTGCAACACCGATCTCCAGGACTTTTATTATTTTGGGGGAAGCCCTGAGCAGGGTGGTTTTTCAGTTGCTGGCAGCCATCATCATTATCATTATAGGCGTCGTGTGTTTCAAATTTACCCTGGTTCACGGCTGGATTACATTTATAGAGATCATGATACTGAGCTTTATATCCCTGATCGTTTTTATGGGCTGTGGGTTTATTGTCAGCGGTCTTTCCAAGTCCGAAAGTACCATTCCACCCTTTGCCAACATATTTACCCTGCCACAATTTCTATTAGCGGGTACGTTCTTCCCGATCGAAAATTTTCCAAAATGGCTGCAGCCACTGTGTAATATACTGCCACTGACACATTTTAATAACGCCATGCGCAATATCTCTTTTGAAGGGGCAAGTTTACTGAGTTGCTGGCCGGACATCGCCAACCTTTTGATCTGGGGAGTGGTCGTCTATGCCATCGCGATCAAAGTCTTTAAATGGGAATAATCCAGTTACATGAAATATTTAAAATTAGCCGTCTTTAGCATCGGCAGCCTTTTTGTTTTGATTACCTGCATCGGGTTACTATTCCCCTCCAGGGTAACCGTTATCCGTTCTGCTTCTTTTAATCAGCCGATGGACAGCATCTACCCGATGCTGCATGATCTGAATAACTGGCATTACTGGCTCTTTGACAGCACACATCCGGCCAAAATCTTAACGGCCGCGACCAGCGGCCCGGGTGCGGCTATCGCCGTTGGCTCCAGCAAGATCACCATCACGCATGACAGTGCCAGTTACATTGAATCCAGGTGGCATGGGACTCGCTCCAATGACCAGCTTTGCGGGTGGCGCCTGACCCAGGACCCTAATACGCCCGGCACGATGGTACAATGGCATTATACACAGGAGCTGGACTGGTACCCCTGGGAAAGAGTCGGTGCCGTCTTAAATGAAAAGATACTGGGACCATCCATGGACAGCAGCCTGGCCCGGCTGAAACGCCATTTTGCGCAGGAATAAAAAAGCAATCAATGCTTTGTCCTCCACTGCTGACTATTTTAATTTAACGTCAAGGGTCTGTCCTTCAGCTTCAATATCAACGAACTTGGTCAGCTTATCGTAATGGGCGATGTTGTAATATTTGCGGTCATAATAGTCTGTTCTGCCACCATAACTTCCATAGCCGCTTCCTGAATACGCATCGTAATAACCGGTGGTATTCCAGTCCAGGATCGCTTCCAGGTAATACTTTCCGGGCTTCAGGTTGGGAAAGGTGAATGCACCCCGGCTATTGGTAATGGCTTCCAGCCGGTAGTACCAGGCACCCGGATCCATATATACATACCTTAATTTTTTCGGCTTCTCTTTTTTCTTTAATTCCAGGTATTCCAGTAAATAGGGCGTAACAGGAAACAGCAGGATCTTGACTTTATTGGCGAAGATCCTGTTGGCCAGCGGCGCTTTATAACCAAAGCCCGTCCTGGGCCGGGTAAAGGCCACACCTTTGATGGTGGAAGATCCTTTCGCCAGGGCATGGATAGCAGCGGTGGTATCGAAGGGTGTCTTCGCATATATCCGCACGGTATCGTCCGGTTCCGGCTCAACGTATTGACTGTAACTTACATAATTTGTCAAAAGGCAGACCACCAGTACAAGCAGGAAATTAGATTTTTTCAAGGGTTAATAGTTAAGGTTCTAGCATAAGGTTTTTAACAGCCTAAAAATCTATGTTTTTAACAAATCTGCCAAAGTTTTTTGGGGGTTTTAATAAAATGACACATATATGTGTCATTTGTCCTACTTTTGCGTCAAAACAAAAACCAATGGAAACCCGGCAAAAGGTTATAGACGCCGCAATCAGGCTCTTTAATAATGACAACGCAGCCACTTTAGAGCAGGTGGCCACTGCTGCCGGGGTCAGTCGCAGGACGCTGCACCGTTATTTTACCAGCCGGGAAAACCTACTGTCTGGCTGTTATGCGCAGATGCTCGACACCTGGCAGTCAGCAGTGATCAGCAGCTATGATAACGCCAGTACTCCTTTAGTTCAATTAGAACAGCTGTTGTACACCGCCATTGACTGCGGAACAAAATTTACTTTCCTGATGAAACTGCAGCCTGCAGATATAAAGGAGGATAAGAACACCCCTGCCACCAAAGAGCAGTATGAGCAGATAAGAGACAGTCTTTTTAAGTCAATTGCACTGTTACAAAAACAGGGCGTTATCCATGACCAGTTACCTCGGGCCTGGATCAGAGCTTTGTTTATCACCATGGTCTCCACCACTGTTACCGCTGCCAGCTCTGGCGACATCGCCGGGAATCAAATAAAGAAATTAGCCTGGTATTCCTTTAGCCGAAGTATAGGCATCCACTAAATAATTGTGATATTATGATAAGTTCGTTTTTAATGTTGGGTCAGTCCAACATGGCCGGCCGTGGCTACACCCGGGACGTGGCGCTGATAGGCGATGAAAAAATTAAAATGTTGCGTAACGGCAGGTGGCAGATGATGTTTGAACCTGTTAATTATGATCATCCGGCAGCAGGAATCAGTCTTGCCGCCTCCTTTGCTGCGTGCTGGCGCCTGGATCACGCGGCGGCCGAGATCGGGCTCATCCCCTGCGCCGAGGGTGGCAGCAGCCTGGATGACTGGGCCGTCGGCGGCGTACTATTTGAGCATGCGCTCATGCAGGCAAGACTGGCCGGGCGCAGCAGCCGGCTGGCAGGCATTTTATGGCATCAGGGAGAAAGCGACTGCTTTGCGGATAAAGTGCCGCAGTACGGGGAAAAACTAAGGGTCATCATTAGCGCACTGCGCGAAGCGCTCGCTGCCCCAGGGATTCCTCTTATTATCGGGGGATTAGGCGGTTTTTTAACCAAAGGTATTTATGGACAATATTTTACGGCTTATCCGCTTATCAATAAGGCGCTGGAAGAGTTTGCAAACAACCATGCCCATTGTTATTTTGTGACAGCCGAAGGCCTTACGGCCAACCCGGATCAGATCCATTTTAATGCCCATTCTCAAAGAATATTTGGCATCCGGTATTATCAGGCCTACCAGAAGCTTAAAAGTATTTTTGTGCCGCCTGAGAACGAAAACCAGTTGCTCGCAGCCCTGCACGCGCAGCCCCACAGCAAAGCCGTACAGATCAAGTTGCTGGAATTGTCCTTTTCCACAGCAAAGATCACAGAGCCGCAGTTTCTGGAACAGCTGGCCCGGCTCAATGAATAGCAGAAAGGATACAAGTCAGCCTACCAGGACTTCTCCCAGCCCCTTTTTATCGCTGGAGCTGATCAGGCTGTCAAAATTTAAGTAATGCCAATAAACATGGCGCACCGGTGCATGGCGCTGCAGAAAATGGATGGCAGCGTCATAGGTAAACTCCGGCCCGATGCATAATACCCAGGCGCGGATCCCTTTTTTTTCAAGCGGGGCAGCCATTAACGCGCCTTTGGCTGGCGTATAATGGATCGAGGTATTGGGCGCATATTTTTCCCATATATGGCCTGCCTGGTCAGCGGAGGCTGCATCTCCTAACAGTTCGATGCTGGAATAACTACTCAGATCAGGTGATATATGGGTGTCTTTTGTATGCCTGCTCTTCCAGCCGGAAGCCAGAATGCTCATAAGATATCTGCCGGCGATGGCCGCTTTAAGGAAGCTGCGGTAAATCAGCCCTGACCATCCTTTGTAATACTTATCAACAAAAAGGATCATCGCCTTATAGAAGTTTTTTAAATGGCTGGCACTGCCTTTTTGCGCACTTTCTCCCTTAAAATGAATAATGGAGACGTTGCCTAAATAATAATTTTTATAGCCTGTCTTTTGCAGGCAGTAACTCAAATCAATATCCTCTCCATACATAAAATACCTTTCATCAAAACCCTTACTGTCCCTGAGTAGCGGCGTACGCGCCATCATAAACGCGCCTGCCAGTACTTCTACTTCATGGATCAGGTTTTCATTGAGGTAGCCCAGTGCATATTTACCGAAAAGACGGGACTCAGGAAACAACTTTGAAAGGCCACAGAGCTTAAAAAAAGAGACTAAAGGAGAAGGAAAGGCTCTTTTGCTTTCCGGCAGGAAGCGCCCGCTGCCGTCTACCATTTTCACCCCTAAGGCACCTACAGCAGCATTGCTTTCAAAAAAAGAAAGGCAGCTGTGAATGGCATCATCTGAAACCAAAGTATCGGGATTCAGGTAGAGGACGAAATCCCCCTTGGCCTGTGCCAGCGCCAGGTTATTGGCTCTCGCAAATCCTGTATTTTCAGGATTGGCAATAAAATGCACGGCCGGAAATTTCTCTTTCAGGTAGTCCAGGCTTCCGTCACAGGAGCAGTTATCCACAACAATCACCTCTGCCTCCATACCCTGTATCGCATGTGATACAGAAGCCAGGCAATGTGCCAGGAAATACCGGACATTATAATTGACAATAATGACACTTAGTTTCAATACAGTCGCATTTTAGCTATACCCAATAAGTCATAGTTTCAATCTGCCTCATTAGAAGTGTTAAGCAGGCTTTGATCTTTGCCTTCGTTTCTGGTTCCATACTTCTCAGCAGAGCAGCTATTTCTCTTATTTATCAGTTAATAACGTGAAGTTCGCATGAAAATTTTAAACCACTGTTTTTTTAACATCTTTTAATGCGTAACTTATATCTTAAACGCGGATAATGGCCAAATGTTACAAATGGCGACAAAAACTTCCTGAAAAGTGGTACATTTACACTGTCAAAAACAATTATGGAATGAGTCAGGAACTTTTTAGGCCTGTTATCGGATTAAGTTGCGGTGACCTCAATGGCATCGGATTGGAGATTATCATTAAATCGCTGAGTGACAATAGGATACTGGATATCTGTACGCCAATTATCTATGCAAACAGTAAATGCCTGAATTTTTATCGTAAATCTATTCATGATAATAATTTTCAGTTCTCCATTATCCGCGAAGACGGCAAACTCAATTTTAAGCAGGCGAATCTCATGAATTGCTGGGAAGAGGAAGTAGCGATTCATCCGGGACAGCTGGAACCTGAGGCAGGGAAATATGCTTTTTTATCCCTGCAGGCAGCTGTTGAGGATCTTAAATCGGGCCGGCTGCAGGGCCTGGTTACAGCGCCTATCCATAAAAAAACCATTCAGTCTGACGCTTTTCATTATAGTGGTCACACACCTTACCTGAGAGACCGTTTTGAACAGTCTGACGTCGTGATGATGATGATCGCAGAAAATATGCGGGTAGCGGTCGTTACCGAACATATTGCTATTGCAGAGGTCGCCTCCCATATTACCAGCGAAGCGATCCTCGGCAAGCTGCAAATTATGCAAGACAGCCTGCAACGGGACTTTAATATCAATAAACCTAAAATCGCCGTATTGGGTCTTAACCCGCATGCAGGTGACGAAGGATTAATTGGTGACGAAGAAGAAAAGATCATTGCGCCCACCATTAAAGAGGCCAAGCAAAAAGGCATTCTCGCTTTTGGCCCCTACAGTGCAGACGCTTTTTTCGCCAGAGGTGCCTATCAGCAGTTTGACGCCGTGCTGGCGATGTACCATGACCAGGGGCTGATTCCCTTTAAATCTCTGGCCAAGGGGGAAGGTGTGAACTTTACCGCCGGCCTGCCGATCGTCCGTACCAGTCCCGATCACGGCACCGCCTTTGATATTGCCGGCAAGGGCATTGCTAAACATGAATCTTTCCTTGCAGCGATTTATAGTTGCATTGACCTTATCCGTGAAAGGAAATTCTTTGATGAGAATCATGCCAACCCGATACAGAAAAGAAGTAACCGCGTATTAGCCAATCTGGAAGACGAACGCGTCACTGAAGAATAATCCCTTATGTATACATTACAGAACGAGCAATTAGAGATTTCCGTTGCCGCCAAAGGTGCGGAACTGCAAAAAATATATAACAAGGAGACGGGCCTGGATTACCTGTGGAGCGGCGACCCTGCCTTCTGGGGCAAACATAGCCCTGTATTATTTCCCATCGTAGGCACGTTAAAAGATGGCAGCTACGTATATAATAACCAAAAGTATCATCTTTCCCGCCACGGCTTTGCCAGGGATCTGGAATTCTCTGTTTTAAACCACACGGATACAGCCATCAGTTTATCGCTGCAGCAAACCGCAGCTACCCTGGAACAATATCCTTTTTATTTTGAGCTCAGGATCCATTACCGCATTCAGGAAAACCGCCTGCATATCCAATACGAAGTATTGAACCAGGATGAGAAAACCCTGTGGTTTTCTATTGGTGCCCACCCGGCCTTTAAAGTTCCTTTGGCTAAGGGAACTACGTATGAAGACTATGTCCTTTGTTTTAATGAGTTTGAGAATACCGGCAGGTACCCTTTAACGGACAGCGGTCTGTTAGCAGAAGATCCGCAGATATTTTTGCAAAACACCGATGAATTACCGCTGAAAAAATCCTTATTCTACCAGGATGCGCTGGTCTTCAAGACCCTGCAGTCGAGCTCTATAAAACTGGAGAGCCCTAAAACAGAAAACGGGCTGACGGTTGATTTTAAAGGATTTCCTTACATGGGTATATGGAGCGCAAAAGATGCTGATTTTGTGTGTATTGAACCCTGGCTGGGTATCACAGACAGTGTCAATACCTCAGGCAGGCTGGAAGAGAAAGAAGGCATTTTGTCGCTTGCCCCCGGAGCAGCTTTTACAGCTGACTGGACAATCATGACCTGGTAATCCTGATCCGGCCGGCGGATGCCGCTGACAGTCGCTCAAATACGGCCAGTTGCCAGCTGGTTAGGGTGCTTATTTATTTGTACGCCTTACAAAGTCAAAGACGGAACTGGTAAACGCCTCATTATTTTCATAATAATCTATATGCCCGGCACTCATTTTCCTGACTTCCTGGTCCGGAAACCGGAAAAGCTGATAATGATCCTCTCCAACAGAATGATCCTTCTGACCGGTAATAACTAATACAGGTAATGTTATTTTCGGGGTTATCTGAGTATAGTCTTCCCAGTACGCATTTATATCGAATACCTTGTGCGCAAAAGCGTAGTCGCCGGGATTCTCTGCATCTATTTTTTCGACTAAAGCGACAGTCTGCTTATTATCAGAAAGCATTTTATAGCCCAGCCCTTTATCAGCCAGCGCTTTTCTGGCTGCTGAAAATGCGGAGGTTAAAGCACTAAACGAGCTGTCGGCCGGCGTAAATGTTGTTTTCAAAAGGCTGTTTACATAATTGATCTGCCCCGTGAGCGAGTGGCGCATATTTAGCGTCGAATTGAGCAGGATCAACCCTTTCACGTGATCCGGAAATTTCAGGGCGTAATTAGCCGCTAAGATCCCCCCGAAAGAATGCGCGATCAGATACACTTTATCAGCGCCGTAGTGTTTGCGAATCAAATCAATGTCGCTGATCATGGTTTGCAGGGAATAATCACCGGTTGCTGCTGAATCTGACCGGCCGCAACCTCTTTGATCGTAATATACCATTGCAAGACTTGTTTCCAGACGGTTACCCTTAAGGTCTTCAAAGGATTTACTCCAGGCTCCCGGGCCGCCATGAACAAAAATACATACGGGTCCGTTTCCGGATTTTTTTACAAATAGCCTGGTGCCGTCATCTGTGCTGAGAAACTCCGGCTTGTCTGTCTGCGCCTGCACCTGCAGGCACAGGCAAATCAGGGCCACAATAGTGGAAATTGCAATCTTGTTCATTTAGTTTTTCTTACAGGTATTTAAATATAGATACGATCAAAGATAGGAAACGCATTGCAGATACTGTTAGCCGGCAGGCATATTAAGATACGCACCACAGGTTTTCTGGCAGCACGCATCCCCTGCAGTCCCGGGGAACTACTTTCCCATATCCGTCAGCAGGGAGCTCTGTTTAATTTGCAGTTCATCCATTTGGGCGACGATAGCCAGATTGATCTTCTGGTTTAAAACACAAAAATCGGCATACGCCATAGAAATACTGACGAAATACTCCATGTAAATGGTATGTCCCTGGTTGCCGGTCGACTTAAAAAAGATCGTATTAGAAGTAATGGTCGCGCCTTCTTCCTTGACAATTGCCTTAATGGCCGTTACCAACTGGTCAAGCTGTGGCGCAGTGGTTTGCGGTGCCAGACGTATCTCCTGCCGGAATCTTCTAAAGGTCTGATTGCTGACATTCTCCATCTTATTACCCGTGAGGTCTCTATTGGGTACGCTGGCAAGGGTTTTGGTATCGGTCCTGAGGACCGTCCTTCGAAGGCCGATGCGTTCAACATTGCCGCTCGTTCCGTTCACGGAGATGTAATCTCCGATTAAAAACGGTTTGTCCAGTAATATAATAATGGAGCAAATAATATTCTCAACCGTGTCCTTAGCGGCCAGGGCGAGCGCTGCTGTGACCAGGCCGACACTTGTTGCAAAAGAAGCGCCTGTGATATTAAAGAGCACCTTAAAGATTACCAGAATGCATAAGACGACCAGTATTGCCTTGATCAGATCTGAGAGCAAAGAGGTGAGCTGAATCATGGAACGGTCGCCTCTGCGCGTGGCAGAACCCTTAAAGACATTAGCGGTCATATAGACGATACCGATAAGCATATTAAAAAACAGAAAGATCAGCAGCGCGAGTCCCAGTTTATGTACCACATCACTGAAAGGCGCCTTAAAGACCATAAAGTTAAACACGGCGGGAAAGACCAGCCGCTGCAATGCCAGAATCGTGATCAGCCAGAATAAAAAGCGGCTTAACGGCCGTACCAGTCTGTCATTAATTGACTCTTTAAAATCATGGTGATCCACTTTAGTCAGGTACCGTACGCTTAACCAGGCCACCAGTTTAGAGATACCTTTTGAAAAAAGTACCATAAATAAGATCATCGCAACAGTGATCAGCCATGCCTGAACTGTATTGCTAAGAAGAACTTGTTGCAAAATATTTTCTGACATAAAACTTTTTTTAAGGGGCGTATTGCCATTTAATATTATTGGGCCTGTTGCAGCCTGTACGACTGTATGCCCTGAGCGGTCAGCACCCATAGCCTGCCCGTGGCGCCGTCAAATAAAGTTTGACGTACTGAAACGCCTAATTCGGCAATATCTTTCCAGACAGGGGTGGCATCTATCTGCTGAACGTTTTTCATCAGCCAGAGCGCTGTATCCTTTCTGCCGGACAGTACGGCGCTACCGGCTGCCAGGTTCTCCAGGCCTTCTACCGGCACTTTTTGTTTTAAGGCCCCGTAATAGTCAAATATATACCATCCATATGCCGGATCATAGCTATAGAGCAAACCATCCCGGTCTAATAATTTAACCGGGTCCACACCTTCATCAAAGACCTGCCGCAGATCGCTGGAGGCAAAGCTTATTTTTCCCTGGCCGTCCACCTTTTTAATCTTGGCCTCCTGTTTGTCATAAATCCAGTATTGATTATCATAGCTGGTCGCAATGGATTGTGCGTCCCAGATACCGGTCTTTCTCAGATCGATGGTGTTGACGGGGCTGAGGTATCTATCCAGTACAACGATAGTACCAAAATCTCTGTAGTATACGGCGATCTTCAGCGGATTGGTCACATCTAATTCAGTAATCTGGCCATAACTGCGTACATTGTCATAGTGATTGACAGAATCTCCTTTCTTGTTAAACTCTGTAATCTGATTGCCCTGGGCGCCGATCAGAAAAAGATTGCCTAAGCGGTCAAGTTCAAAATGACGATAATCGCCCGCGATCGACAAAGCGGGTGCCGGATTAAACTGCAGGTTACCGGCGTTGCCAGCCGGCAGAACTTCCTGAGCAAATGTTTTAACCGGACCTACAGCGAACCATAGCAACAAGCAGATAAAAATGTCTGCCGCGGTACGTATGCTGCCAGGTCTTGTATGTCGAATTTGCCGTTTATCCATCCTGCCATTTTTTTAACTGCAGTTGCACGCCATCAAAACTTGCATAAGTAAAGTTGGTGATCCAGTCGCCCAGATTAATATACTGGCTGTCCCCGCTCAGATCAAGCTGTATCGGATAATGGCGGTGGCCATAGATAAAATAATCAAAATGCGTGTCTTTCAGCACTTCTTTAGAATGCAGTACCAGCCATTCCTGGTCTTCCCCCATCCAGACACTGTCTGCACTTCCGGTCTTCGCGCGGCTTTTGCGGCTGAAATAATTGGCCAGGCCAATTCCCCAGTCCGGATGTAGTTTGCCAAACAGCCAGTTACAAAACCTGCTTCTGAAGATCTTTTTTAAAAACTTATACCCTTTATCTCCGGGTCCCAGACCGTCTCCGTGCGCAATATAAAAGTGTTTATTATTGGCGGTAAAAGCCGCCTGTTCAAAATAAACCTTTATCCCTAATTCCTGTGCAAAATAGTCTTTCATCCACATATCGTGGTTACCGACAAAAAAATGAATCGGTATCCCCTTATCTGCCATCGCCGCCAGCTTACCCAGCAGCCGCACAAAATGCTTCGGCACTACCTGTCTGTATTCATACCAGAAATCAAACATATCACCCAGTATAAATAAGGCGGCTGTCTTGCTTTCTATTTGTTCTAAAAAACGAAGGATCTTCTTTTCCCTGACCAGGCTGCCCGCATAATCCGGCGCCCCCAGATGAAAGTCTGACAAAAAGTAGATCTGCCTTTCAGAACTGGCGTCTTGCAGAGGTATATTTTGCTGGAGTGTCTGTGCCATAAATTAAATTAGAACTGATCTTCGACCACAAAACAATAGACCTCACCCGGGCCGTGAATGCCCACCACAAGGGTCTTTTCAATATCCGCCGTACGGCTCGGGCCGGTAGCCAGCGTAATGAGCGAAGGCATATTTTTCTGCCCCTGCTGGATATAGGTCAGCCCCTCTTCAATATCATAGACCAGCTGACTGGTATAGGCAATACAGATATGGATGGGCGTGTAAACACTGGTGGTCCTGCCACTGGACTGGCGGCTGCTCATCATAATACTGCCGGTTCGGGCAATAAGCTTTTCACAACCGGTAATAGCGACCGGGGCACCGGCCTGCGGGCTAAATTCCAGGCCTCTGAAATCATGATGCTGCAGTAAGTCTATCAGCCCTGCTTCTCTGCAGAAGATCCGGGGCCAGCTTCTGTGTTGCTGCAGCCCTGTGAGCTTTGCCACCAGTTCAGCCTCGTCAATACAATAAATAAATTGCCCCTGTACCGCAGAGAAATTTTCCGCAAATAAGACGGTCAGTTCCTCAGTTTTAGCTGTGACCACCTGGTCCCGCGACATACTTTGTTTTTCGGGGAAAGGCATAGGCGTACTATGGGAAAGGGCCTTTTTTATTCTGTTTAATATCTGCTCTTTAGCCGTTACACTTTTCATCTGCACTTATCTAATAATCGTTATCTAACTATATCTTAATAAATAACCATGCCTGATAGCAAGTGGATTACCAACTTACTGTAAAGATACTGTTCTAAAGGGAAAATGCCTACCTCCACAGTGGGCAGATAGGCATTTTCAACAATTATGGTTATATCTTTCTCAGGCGATATTGCTTTTGTTTTGCTGTTCACTACTGGAAGCGGAAGGAACCTGCTTAATGGAACCGTCATAAGGCGGTACGCCGTCACTGAGGCCTGCGGGTTGCGGATCCTCTTCCTCCGGTTCTTCATCATGCGGACGTTTGCCGATTAATGCCTCCACGTCGCTTTTAAAGAGTACTTCTTTTTCCAGCAAGGCCTTAGCTAATTTCTCCACCTCGCCTTTACGCTCAGTGAGCAGTGCCAGTGTTCTTTTGTAGGCCTCTTCCACCAGTGCCCTGGCCTGTTCATCGATCAGCTTACCGGTCTCTTCACTAAAAGGCTTGGTGAACTGATTTTCCTGCTGCGGGTCATAATAGCTCAGATTACCGACTTTTTCATTCATGCCGTAAACAGTAATCATAGAATAGGCCGTGCGGGTGACTTGTTGCAGGTCATTGGACGCCCCCGTGGAGATCTTCCCAAAGAAGATCTGCTCTGATGCCCGCCCGCCAAGTGTCATACAGATCTGATCCAGTAACTGGTCCGTATTATAAAGATATTGTTCTTTAGGGGTGTATTGGGCATAACCAAGTGCGGCCGTTCCTCTGGGAACGATGGTTACCTTCAGTAAAGGATAGGCGTGTTCCAAAAACCATCCGCAGATCGCATGGCCTGCCTCATGATAGGCGATGATCTCTTTTTCATGCGGTGCGATGATCTTGTTTTTCTTCTCAAGGCCGCCGATGACCCGGTCAATAGCGTCATTAAAATCATCCATATCCACTCCTTCCTTGCCTTTACGGGCAGCGATCAGCGCCGCTTCATTACATATATTGGCAATATCTGCGCCGGCAAAGCCGGGCGTCTGTTCAGCCAGTTTATGAATATCCAGCGACTGCGATACCTTGATGGGTTTTAAGTGTACCCGGAAGATATCTTCCCGTCCTTTAACATCCGGACGGTCGATAGAAATCTGACGATCAAAACGTCCCGGGCGTAATAAGGCACTGTCTAGTACATCCGGTCTGTTGGTAGCGGCCAGGATGATAATCCCGCTGTCACCGCCAAAGCCGTCCATTTCCACCAGGAGCTGATTTAAGGTATTTTCCCTTTCGTCATTACTCATCATGGCGTTTTTACCTCTGGCCCGTCCGATGGCGTCGATCTCATCAATAAAGATGATACAAGGCGCTTTCTCACGCGCCTGCTTAAAGAGGTCACGTACCCGGCTGGCGCCCACACCTACGAACATTTCCACAAAATCCGAGCCGGACATGGAGAAAAACGGCACCTGCGCTTCCCCTGCCATGGCCTTGGCCAGCAGCGTCTTACCCGTACCCGGAGGTCCTACCAGCAAGGCTCCCTTGGGAATCTTACCGCCAAGGTTCGTATATTTTTTGGGACTTTTCAAAAAGTCCACGATTTCCATAACTTCCACTTTGGCCTCATCCAGACCTGCAACGTCCTTAAAAGTGATGTCCATTTTGGACCCTTTCTCAAATAACTGTGCTTTGGACTTACCGACACTGAAGATTCCTCCTCCGCCGCCGGCGCCGCCACCCATGCCGCCACTCATCTTACGCATCATCAGTATCCAGATGAGTGCCAGGCCCACCAGGGTTATCAAAGTACTGAATATCGGGTTGTTCCAGAAATTCGTATCGCTGACCACCCCTATGTCGGGCTGTTTGATCTGGGGATTAGCTGCCAGAAAATCATTTAACTGTGCCTGAAAACCTTTAAGATCTACGACCCTGAACTGGAAAAGTGGCGCACTGCTGTAGTTTTCCAGATTCACGATACGCCCCTTAAAAGTCTGTTTGTAAAATGGCTTGCCGAGGCTGTCTTTATTAATGTATACCCGGACATAGCTTTCCGCATTGTCTACTAATTCCAGTTTTGTCACATCACCCTGAGCCAGTACGTCTTGCGTAAAAGTGGGTTGCGTAATGGTCACCATATCGGGGCTGCTTTTAGCAAAATAGCTGTAGCCGATAATGGCAATGACAATTAAACCATATATCCAGTAAATACTTGGACCTTTAGAGGGTTTGCGGCCATTGTTAGACCCAAGGCCTCCTCCGAGGTTTGGTATTCTTCTTTTATCGTTATTTTGTGCCATAAATGATTGAAATCCTGCAAACGAGATTGCAGTTGTTTATGATAAATTGCTCGATTATTTACATATACGGGTGGGATCAGGATTCAAATTTTTGCTCCGGAGCGTCGCACCAGAGTTCCTCCAGGCTGTAAAGTCGCCTGGTTTCCGGCAGCATAATATGCACCACAACATTGACGTAATCCACCAGTACCCAGTTTAGCGAACTGCGCCCTTCTGCATGAAAGGCAGATTCACCTAATTGTTCCTTGACCTCTTTTTCTATAAAATCTCCGATCGCTTTTACCTGTGTAGTGCTGTCTGCCTCACATATGATAAAGAAATCAGCTACCGCTTCCGGGATCTTCCTCAAATCCAGGGAAAGTATATTTGCTCCTTTTTTGGCCTGGATCGCACCTATGATGGCTTTGATCAGCTTCGCATTCACTGCCAGCCTGGTCACTTTTCCTGAAGTTTCCTTTTTCGCTTTTGTCGTCAATATTTAAAAATAGATTAAATTAAAAATAGTTTAAATTGATTAAACATCACCGCCTAACCGGAATTTTAACTTTTATTAGTTTCCAGAAATCGGGGCTGATTTACCTACCTTCGCAAAAATAGTAATTCTTTTCGCTTATTTCACTGAAAATACATGATTGGTAATCCCTTAACGATTCTGGACCAGGTAGAGAGTTCCAACAACTATGCCACTGGCCTGGCTGTACAAGGATTGGCACAACATGGTCACGCCGTGCTGGCCAGGTTCCAGTCAGCGGGTAAAGGGCAGAGAGGCAGGTCCTGGCAGGGCGCTCCCGGCCAGAACATTGCCCTGTCGGTGGTTTTGGACATGAAAGCCGTTCCCCTGACAAGAAATTTCGAACTCAGTATGGCCATTGCACTTGGCGTTTACGATTTTTTCAGCCATTTTGCCGGTGAAAACACCCGGATAAAATGGCCGAATGATATCTATTGGTGCGACAGAAAGGCAGTCGGCATTCTCATTGAGAACACCATAAAAGGGCTAAACTGGCAGTGGGCCATCGCCGGAATGGGGATCAATATGAATCAGGCCGCCTTTGAAGGGGAAATGGAAACCAAGGCAGTCTCCCTTAGGCAGATCACGGGCAGAACATTTGATATTGAATCCTCCGCCAGGCAGCTTTGTACCTTTCTGGAGACCCGTTACCAACAGTTTGTCCAGGATCCGGAGGGGCTGTTAAATGCCTATAATGCCGTATTATTCAGAAAAGACGAAAATGCGGTACTGGCGTACCAGGGTCGTGCCTATAGCTGCCAAGTCCGTGCGGTCGATGTGCAGGGAAGACTCTGGGTTGAAGGGGCGCCGGTTCCCTATTTTCAATTTGGAGAGGTGCAGTGGCTGATCGATCATAGCAGGGCCGTTTAATTAGATTTGCAGATTAAAAAGCATATATGTTTACAATAGAGACCTTTACATTTAATCCGTTTCAGGAAAATACCTATATTCTGTACAATGAGAAAGGCCATGCGTTAATTATTGACCCCGGCACTTATTTTCCCCCTGAGCAGCAGGCACTCAAAGATTTTATGCTCAGGCGGGGTCTTCTGCCCTCAGGGCTTATCAACACACATTGTCACCTGGACCATGTCTTTGGTAATAAATGGGTAGCCGAGGCCTATAACCTGACCCCGCAGATACACCCCGTCGAAGAAGAACTGCACACCATGAGCGCTGTCTTCGCCCATCAGTACGGGCTTGAGTTTAATCTTTATAAAGGTGATTTTATCTATTTGCAGGAAGGTGACAACGTTATGCTGGATGAGGACAGGCTGGAAGCCATCCTGGTGCCGGGTCATAGTCCAGGCAGTCTGGCATTTTATTGTAAGGCGCAAAATTTTGTGATCAGCGGTGACGCGTTATTTCTGGAAAGCATCGGAAGAACGGATTTACCCGGGGGAGACCACGGGCAACTTTTACATAGTATTAAGGAAAAATTGTTCAACTTGCCTGCTGAAACAGTGGTCTATCCCGGGCATGGCCCGAGGACCACAATCGGGCATGAGCGTAACAATAATCCTTTTGTACAACCTTAAAATCCCCTCATATTAAATTAAATATTGTCTTTATACCAATCAAACCCATTTATGTATTACAGAAATCTAACTTTTATCAGCGGTATTTTTTGCCTTATCTGCCTGGTGAGCTGTGCGCAGGGTTCCGGTCCTGCAAGCAGTGTTAAAGGCGGAGACTTTACGGTGTCCGGCAAGATCACCCATAGTGAAGCAAAAAAGGTCTATCTCAAACAAATCAATTTTGCGACAGGCTCTCCCATTATTCTGGACTCAGTGTCTATACAGAAAGGTGGGGCCTATGAATTTAAAACGGCTAAAATTAAGGGGCAACACCTGTTCGTTATCCAACCGGAAGACGGCTATCCTTTTTTATTTATTAACGACGCCGGCAGCGCCACTTTTAATATCAACGCAGACAATCCTTTAACTCCCGAGATCAAAGGTTCTGAAGGGACCACCGGCTTATACAGCTTCCTGGCCACCTATAGAAAAGATGACTCCAGTATCGTGGAGACTTTCAAGGCACTTGATGCTATTCATAAACTGACAAAAACAACGGCCAAGGATGATTCTCTCAGAGATGCTTTAGGAGAAAGGCGTGATCAGCAGATTGTGCAGATGAATAAAGACATTGAGACTTTTGTCGGTGGCACCTCATCTCCTATCGCTGCGTTTTATGTACTGCAGCTAATGGCGCCCAGGTCCGTGCAGCCGGAGGATCTGTTACCTATGGCCCAAAAGGCCAGTGAGAAATTCCCGGAAGACGGCTCACTGGCTGGCCTGGCCAGTCAGCTGAAGGTTAGCCTGGCCTCAGATAACCCTGATAATTATGCCTTGATGGGTAAAGAAGCCCCCGAGTTGTCCATGCAAACACCCGATGGGAAAGACATGAAGATCAGTGATTTTAAGGGTAAGTATCTGTTGGTGGATTTCTGGGCCAGCTGGTGTGGGCCCTGCAGAGCGGAAAATCCGAATGTAGTGAAGGCTTACAATCAATATAAAGATAAGAATTTTACGATCCTGGGGGTGTCTCTTGATAAAGACAAGGCAGCCTGGACCAAGGCGATAGCCGACGATCACCTCGGCTGGAACCATATGAGTGATCTCAAATACTGGAACAGCGCCGCCGTAAACACCTATCAGTTTAGTGGCATTCCATTTAACGTCCTTATTGATCCCAGTGGTAAGATCGTTGCCCAGAACCTGAGAGGCGACGACCTGGAGAAAAAACTGGCCGAAGTGCTCAAATAAACTGATTTCTTTTAATGTAAGCACTATACAAAAAGGCAGCGATTAACAAGTCGCTGCCTTTTCAATCTGTGTAACTAAATTTACAATATCAGGTGCTGGTACAATGTCAGCCCGCTTGTGCTGTGTTATCCTGCTACCTGCCTGATTATCTCGCAATTATCTGGCCCCTAGGGCATGATGATAGAAGATTTACCCGGAACAATATCAACTAATTCGATATCGAAGATCAAGTCTTTACCGGCTAAGGGATGATTCGCATCCAAAACGACCGTATCATCTTTTACTTCTTTGATCACTACCTGGAAAGTCTGCCCCTGGTCATTACTCATCTGTAGCGGCATACCCACTTCCGGGGTCATGTCGGCAGGGAACTGACTCTTAGGGAACTCAACAATCTGATCTTCAGAAACAGGACCATATGCCTGTGCTGCAGGGATATTAACAGTTTTCTTTTCTCCTATCTGTAAGCCGGTTACCCCTTCGTCAAAACCAGGGATCACCTGTCCACTTCCTACTTCGAATTCCAGCGGTGCACGGCCTTCACTACTATCAAAAGTGGTTCCGTCGGTTAGCTTTCCGTGATAATGTACTTTTACTTTATCACCTTTCTTTGCTGTTTGCATACTGATAATTTTTTAAGATAAGAGTGCAATGTAAAATTTAATTGGCAAACAGGCGAGATCTGACGGCCAAAATTTGCAAAAGGCAGCTGAAAAAGCGTTTTTTTCACCCTTTTTTAAGTTGAATACCTTGGAGACAGATAACGGACAGTTATTCGTCCTCTAATGGCCGGTGTTGGATGTAGCGGGTCCACTTGTCAATTAGTCCCGATATATCTTCAGGCAGCGGTGAATCGAAAAACAGCCGCTCTCCGGTCTTGGGATGTACAAATCCTAAGGTTTTCGCATGCAGGGCGCATCTGGGGCAAATGGAAAAGCAATTGTCTACAAATTGTTTGTATTTTGTATAAACGGTTCCTTTTAAAATGCGGTCTCCGCCATATTCATGGTCATTGAACAGCGTATGACCAATAGATTTCATATGAACACGGATCTGATGGGTTCTGCCTGTTTCCAAAGTACACTCCACAACGCTTACATAATTAAGCCGTTGCAGGACTTTGTAATGGGTAATGGCATGTTTGCCTTTATCGCCATCCGGATAAGTGGTAAACATTTTGCGGAATCTTTCATGTCTGGCGATATGGGCATTGATCGTTCCTTCATCCTCTTTTACATCTCCCCATACGACAGCTACATACTTTCTGGTGACTGTATGTTCGAAAAACTGCTTGGCCAGATGGGAAGCGGCCTCGGCTGTCTTTGCCAGCACAATAAGACCAGTGGTATTTTTATCGATCCGGTGGACCAGTCCAAAGCGGGGCAGCGTCTCGTCACTAATGTCCGGATTTTGCGCCAGCAAATGATAAGCCACACCATTGAGCAAGGTACCGGTATAATTACCAACACCAGGATGTACGACCATATTTGGCGCTTTGTTGATCACCATGACCGTGTCATCTTCATAAACGATATCCAGCGGCAACGGCTCCGGTTTGATCTCTGAATACTCCGGATTAGTGTAGTGCAACCAGACGATCTCATCTCCTGGGCGAACCTTATAATTGCTTTTGACCTGCTTGCCGTTGACAGTCAGAAAGCCGGCATCGATGCCTTTTTGAATTTTATTACGGGTGGCATATTCAATGCGGGCCTGCATCCATTTGTCGATTCTCAGCGGCTGTTGTCCCCCGTCGATCACATAGATCTTCTTCTCGTAGAGCGCTTCCTGCTCCTGATCTGTCTCTGTGTCAGAGGCTGGATCCAGGTCAGTATTGTCTGCCTGCTGCTGTGCGTGCAGTCCCGGAACAGCATTTTTGGGTGGCGCTGACTGCTGGGACCTTTGTTTATCCGATAAGTTAGATGTGATCATGATGCAAAGATAGCTTAATCCGCTGTCTTCAGAAATCTTGAATTTATCTTTAAACAGGCTTTACCTGCAGAAAGGCACTATGTGCAAGAAGATGCAAATATTGTAATACCCTTTTCTCAGAAGAGGCCAAAATCTGTATTTTTGCAGGTACCCCTCAGGGATCGACAGGCATTTTCCGCCAGATCATTATTAAACATTTTATCTATGTCCTATTTATTTTCTCCATTACCCCTGACCCACCTGACGCTTAAAAATAAACTGGTCGTTGCCGCTATGTGTCAGTATAGTTCGGTGGACGGTTTTGCCAATGACTGGCACCTGGTGCATCTTGGTAGCAGGGCTGTGGGCGGAGCTGCACTGGTCATTACGGAAGCCGCTGCGGTTTCGCCTGAAGGCAGGATATCCCCGGAGGACCTGGGTATCTGGCAAGACAGCCAGATAGAAAAGCTTAAGCAGATCACCGGCTTTATCCATGATCAGGGAGCCCTCGCCGGCATTCAACTGGCACATGCCGGACGAAAGGCCAGCACGATGGCCCCCTGGAAAGGCCGGACCCAGCTCACACCCTCTACAGGTGGCTGGAGAACACTCGCACCCTCTGCTCTCGGCTTTAACCCAACCGATGAACCTCCGCTGACCCTTACGATACCGCAAATTGAATCTTTGATCGAAGCTTTCGCCCAGGCTGCAAGACGTGCCGTGGAAGCCGGATTTGATGTGATCGAAATACATGGCGCACATGGCTATCTGGCTCATCAGTTTCTGTCTCCCCTAAGTAATCACAGAAAGGATGAATATGGCGGCAGTTTTGATAACCGGATCCGTTTTCTACAGGAGGTTACCCATGCGGTGGGCAGTGAACTTACCGGCAGGCAAAGCCTCTGGGTACGCATCTCTGCCACCGACTGGACAGAAGGTGGCTGGACAGCTGAGCAGTCGGTTCGGCTCGCAAAGAAACTAAAACAACAAGGCGTGGAGCTGATTGATACTTCCACCGGAGGCCTTGTGCCAGGTGTTCAGATTCCGGTTGAGCCAGGCTATCAGGTAAGGTTTGCAAGGGAAATACGAGAGGGCGCTAATATAAAAACCGGAGCAGTCGGTCTTATAACAGAGGCCAGGCAGGCCGAAGATATTTTGAAGCAGGGAAATGCAGATGTCATATTAATGGCCAGAGCCTTGCTGAGGGATCCTTATTTCCCGCTGCACGCGCAAATGGCGCTTGACGGCGACGCTGTTTACCCCCTTCAGTATGAAAGGGCAAAACCGCAGAAGTGACCTGAGAAGCGGGTTCCTGCATTCAGGCACCTGTAGTAACAGACGTGGTGTCTGTCGCATCTCTCAGTCCGTTACCCAGCAGGTTAAAGGCCAGCACCAATAACATAATAGCAATGCCCGGAATCAACGCCAGTGCAGGATTGCTGGTTATAATAAAATTATAATTCTCTTTTATCATCAGCCCCCAACTGGACATAGGCGGCTGCACACCTAGTCCGAGGAAACTCAGCCCTGCTTCAATAATAATGGCGGATGCGAAGTTGCTGGCAGCGATCACCATTACCGGACCAATGATATTGGGCAGTAAATGCTTTATAATAATACGGGCGTTGCCAAAGCCCAGTACTTTAGCAGCTTCAATATATTCCAGTGATTTCATGGCCATGACCTGTCCCCTTACCAGTCTGGCCACACTCACCCAGAGCGAGAGGCCCACTGCTATGAAAACCTGCCAGAAACCTTTCCCTAGGGCCAGGGTCAGGGCAAAGACCAATAGTAAAGTCGGAATTGACCACACAACATTGATGAGCCACATAACGCCGTTATCTGTTTTACCCCCAAAATAACCGGCCACCGCACCTAAAAATATGCCCACCGTCAGGGATAGTAATACTGCGACAAGGCCAACTGCAAGGCTGACCCTTGTACCTAAGATCAAACGGCTCAGAATATCCCTGCCAAACTTATCCGTCCCCAAACGAAAATGAAGCTCCACTACGGCCGGGGCCCCCACCTGGCTTGCATCAAATACGGCAGGCGCTGTCACGTCCTCATCAATATATTGCAGAATATGATAGCCGCTTCCCTCGCGACTGACAGAGGTGACCGGAATATATTGATAGCCGTCTGGCCGGCCATTTAAAAGTCGCTGCCAAAACCCGGTTTCTCCGGCTGCTTTATTGGTCTTCACTTTTAAGAACTGCATGTGAAACCCCGGTTTTTTATTGGCAATGGCAGGGATCATTCTATTGGCGTCAGGAGAACCATCGGGCGCCAGAAAATAGGCAAAAACAGCAATAAACAAGGAGGCTAAAATAACCACCAGGCCAAATATTGCTCCCTTGTTCTTAAATAAACGCCTGAGTAACTGCAGGCCCCCCGCCGATTTCCCTTTCATAAATTGAAGATATGATTTTTAATCCCAAAATGTTTATGGCTGATAAAATATGTCCGAAATCAAATTACGAAGCGGTGGCCTGAACCCAGACATATTATCAATTTACATATCTAATGTGCAGTCTTTTTATTTCATCCTTTTATATTGAATTGAAAATTCAATCATGCAGCTCCAAATGAAGTATTTTTACACCTCGTGGCGCTGCGCTTAATGCTTAATCACTGCATAACAAATATTAATATGACAAGAGATAATCAGATTTTATTAGTTACAAATTGGATTCATTCTTTAAAAGAGAGTGGCGGTTTTCATGGCAATTGGAGTCCAGAGTCTGTAACCAAAGCGGATATATTTTTGCAAAAGTACTGGTTGGAGGATGACGAATATAGTTCCAAGTGGTTATCTTTCGAAAAGGAAATTTTTGTCAAAAACACGATGCCTCCTGATTATGTTTTCAAAAGAGATGTCAAAGTTTTTGGAATCAATTTGACCGGTGTAACTTTTTTTGAAGAGGAATATCCATTTTTTCAAAAGTTTTTGGAAGCTATGAATGAGAAAAACTTTGTAATTATTGAGAGCGCGAGTTATAATAGCACGAATATAAACAACCCACGAAGAGTGCAAGATAAAGAAATAGAGCCCCGCCTTAAGTTTAAATTTCCTGCAGATATTTCCTTTGAGGAATTACAATCTGGAGGAATAGCCTCTGACATAATTATAAACGGGAAGTATGAGAAGGACTATTATATATTTGGAGAAAGCCTCTTATGGGGAAAATATGCGGCAACATTAAATTATGACACATACTTTTGGGGGTATGATGAGTCAATCAGTGGACAAATAGATATTTACAAAAGCGCATTTAAAAAAGAGATAAATGAGTTTGCTGAAGCAACAAGAACAGCGGTAAGGAATCAGTCCAGATCTTACTTTGGATTATTAGAAGACTACTTATCTAACATGTAAAAATAAGCGTTTTGCTTAAACGTAAATTTGTTTGAATATTGACCGATTGCTATATATTGAATGCCGGTTTTGAAATAATTGGTATTTTCAGATTTATCTATCAGCAAAAGAGCCGTACAATCGCCCGGCATGTACCGATAAGAGAACCAGCAGCATCAACCAATCCTCAAAATAAAATCTGTCTGCAGTACCTGGGTCATTAAAGCTGAGCTTATCGACAGATCCATTGACGATAATCTCGCAATAGGAAAATGCGTATTCAACCAATAAATTTGGCTAAAATAATCGTTATTGATTTAAAGTCAGTAATAAGCGAGACCCCATCGATTTTAATGGACTGATTATATCGTATAATCTCCGAATTGATAAACAAGGAAAGGACGCTGTAGACAAACGCGCTGCGGGTTTAAAAAAAAACAAACCCCTAATACGCCAGTTAACCAGCTCTCATAGAAGGCAGTATACACGACAGCACATACTATAACACCTGGTTATGGCCTATTACTAAACGCAATAAGTGTCTACCATATCTATGTAATAAATTTGTCCTGTCAACGCTTCAAAGTATTCCCGGGCCCGGGACCAAGACTTCGCTGAAGTACATTGTAATAATAAAATAAGTTCCTGCTGAATATTCAGTCAGGCATTACCAAGATGAAAGCAAACTGGATAATTATCATTATTGCAGGGGCCGCCTCGTGGATGTTTATCAATGGTATAGTATCTGCCACCAGGCAAAGAGATGCCCGCCGGCAGCTCACTGCTGTCCTGCAGGAAGGAGAAAAAGATACGGTCTGGCGCGGCGCGGTTTCTTCCCAGATTCCTTATTACAGTAATACAAAAGGAAAGCTGATCTATTATGGATATCAGTTAATCAGCAATACGTCCTATTATTTGGGGCCTCACGGCAAGATTGCCCAAATCGCGAATGGCCTGAATTGCCAGAATTGCCACCTCGACGCAGGCACCCGGCCTTTTGCCTATAATTTTGGGAAGGTCTTTGCCATCTATCCTCAATATAGGGCAAGAAATGACAAAGTCCAGTCTTTGTATGACCGCATCAATGACTGTATGGAAAGAAGCATGAATGGCGCTCCTTTAGATTCCGGCTCCAAAGAGATGAAGGCGATGTATGCTTATATACAGTGGCTGGATAAAGATGTACCGAAAAATGTTGTTCGGGGCGGTACTGCTATGAAAAATATTCCCTTTATGGATACGGCAGCCAATATTCACACAGGCAAACAGGTCTTTATCGCTAAATGCCAGGTCTGTCATGGCAATAACGGCCAGGGACAATTAAATATAACGAAATCGGGTTATGATTATCCTCCGCTGTGGGGCCCGGACAGCTATAATGACGGTGCAGGTATGTTCCGGCTTACCAAGATCGCATCCTTTGTGATGAATAATATGCCATTTGGTACAGATTATCACCATCCGGAGCTCACTGCAGAAGAAGCCTGGAATGTCGGCGCCTATGTCAATAGTCAGCCCCGGCCCCACTATGACGCTTCAGCGGACTGGAAAGACATAAAACAAAAACCTGTCGATTATCCCTACGGCCCTTATGCAGACGGGTTTTCAGAGCAGCAGCATAAATATGGCCCTTTCAGGCCGATGATTAATTCAACAAAATAAATATAGCTTTGGCACAATTCAATTACAATAAATTTCTAACTAAACAAATATCTACAGATGAAAAAACTATCATTATTACTGGTTGCAGTAGTGGCTACATTCAGCGTTATGCAGGCGCAATCACTTACCCCGCAACTACAGCAAAACAGAGATTATACAGGTGCTCAGGCCAACAAAAAGGCCTATAAGGCGATCTACATGATTGATGTCAAGGATCCTTATGTCATTAATAAAACTTTGCGTAATATCAATAACGCATTAAATGATCCCAGATTAAAAGGAAAACTGCAGGTAGAGTTAATCGCCTTTTCTGACGGGGTTGCGGCCTATTTAAAATCCAGTCCATACGAGCAAAAGCTCAAAGACCTTATCAGCAAGGGAGTCCTTATTGCCCAATGCGCCAATACACTCAAAGAGAAGAACATGCAAAGAAGTGAGCTGTTTGATTTTATAGGCCTGGTCCCAAGCGGGAACGGGGAACTCATTATCAGGCAGGCAGAGGGCTGGGCAATTATTAAACCCTAAAATCAAAAAAAATATTTTACGATGAAAAAAATCATACTGATCGCGGTACTATGCATAACGGCATTTACCGTTTATGCCCAAACACACCGCTTTGATCCTCCCTGGAATACGCCGCCACACAGTGAGGTAATGTTTACGATTCCGGGCATAGATAATGTTCCGGACCTTTTTGGAGACATCAATGATCCCCAGCTTGTCGTGTTTTTTGCAGGGAATCAATACATGTGCATGGACAGCCTGGTGCAGGCCTTTAAAGCCAGGTATCCGCAATATCAAAGAATATTTATTGAAACCCTGCCGCCCGGTATTCTGGCAAAACAAATCAGGGGTGGCAGCATCACCATCGGCAACCTTCGCATTACCCAAAAGGCAGACGTATACACAGCAGGCAGAAAACGGATTATCGAGGAAATGCAATACCTGAGGGATACGGTTACTTATACACATAATAAACTGGCCATTATGGTAGCCAAAGGGAACCCTAAACAAATACACAGTATCAAAGATCTGGGCAAAAGCGATATTAAGGTCAGCATGCCGAACCCTAAATGGGAGGGTATCGCAGGGCAGATCCAGTCAGCATATGTTAAGGCCGGCGGAGAGCGATTGAAAAATAATATCATGCAACAAAAGGTCGGCGCAGGAACGACTTTGCTGACCAGGATTCACCACCGGGAAACGCCTCTGAATATAATGAATGGCGTGTCCGACGCCGGCCCTGTCTGGTATAGTGAAGCATATTACCACCAGAAGGCCGGCCATCCGGTGACAATGGTTACGATTGCCGATAACGAAAACGTCACGGCCTCCTATGTTGCCGGTATACTTAAAAATGCGCCTCACCCCAAAGCGGCAAAAGATTTCAGGGATTTTTTAGCCAGCAACAGAGCAAAGGAAATCTATCAGTTTTATGGATTCGAGAACTAGCGCACTGTAGGAGCCAATAGCTGCTTATCAAAAAGACCGGACCTGAAGACAGATCCGGTCTTTTTTCTGCGCCTACATCCTGTCTGTCGTACAAAAGATCTCCATTTAAGTATTACGCTTGCCTTTCGCTTTGCGCAACAGCTTTATAAAGCCGTTGCAACATAAAGAAGACCTATTTCCTTTATCCTCCTGCGATCCCATACGGTTCTCTCCCTGCTATAAAATAGGTTATTGCTTTTAGGGAGTCGGTCTGTACTATTTCGGTGTAGTGTAGTGTAGTGTAGCGTTGCCTTACTTATTAATTGACAATTGATGTAAGCCCGGGATCATAGGACCTTTCCACCAATAATTTATCGCCCCGTAAATTTACAACAAACAGATGCGGTTTCCTGACCGTCTGGCTATTGACTTTTTTATGGCTGTGAACAGCCATGAGCGACTGACCTTTTAAATCCTTAAAAATCATTCCATGACCGAAACCCGGAGCAGTAACAGGGGCAGGCTCCTGCTCCCAGGGGCCGTCCAGACTGCCGGTCTTGGAATATGCGACACCCTGGGTATAAACATCATATACCCAGCTGGTCCAGATCATCCCCAGCCGGCCGGTTTTTGTTCTGAAAACATAGGGGCCATCGGTCACCCTGTTTGGCTGGATCTTTCCATTTATCTTTTCCCGGCTCCAGGGGGAGTCACTGGCCAGGAAAAGTATTTTTGCCTTGCCGGTAACGCCCGACAAATCCGGCTTCAGCTGAATTTTCTCGACTGTACCGTTATTATTTTGTATCCATTCATGACAATAGATCATCCATGGCCGCTGTTGCGGGTCTATCCAGAAAGTAGCATCCAGGGTTGACAAATTTCCCGGTAAGTATACAGAATCACGCATGGGAAGATAAGGCCCCTCAGGCTTTTCACTGACAAGAATATGAGATGCCCGTCGCTGTATAGTCCTTCCCTGATAAGTCCCAATGCGCTTTTCCCGATTCGTAAAGGTCGCAAAATAGTAATACTTCCCTTTATAGGCGTGAATTTCGGCTGCCCAGATCATCGGATCTTTGCCCATCCAGGAGCTCGTGTCAGGATAGGCTACCCTGTAGGGGCCGTCCCAGTACTGCAAATCCTTGCTTTTCCATAGCAAACCGCCGGTGCCTGTCATATAATACATACCAGTCGGGGCATCCGCCAGAATAAAAGGATCGCTTAAGTATATAGAATCTATCGGGATATGTTGTCCGGAGTTGACCGCTCGCTGCGCCGTCCCAGCGTATGATATCAGGACAAACCACAGCGCAGTCATAAAAACAATAATTCCATTAGAAGCAAGATTTCTTTTCTTCATCTGTAGGCTATTTACCGGTGATCAGGCAACCATCATAATTTATTTCTGTCGTTGACTGCGGATGAATTAAGGGCAGAGAGCCAGCAGCAAAACTTCAGCTGTCAAAATATGCCGAATGTATGGCTGTCAGAACAGCCGCTTATTTTGCAAACTGTCTAAAACGGGATGAGCAATGGCGCTCACGGTATTCAGGCTATCATTTAATTCTTCCAAAATCGTTATCTTATTGGCCCCCTCCTGTAACCACTGCTTTGGTAAATATACGGTTTGTTGCGGTCCGATCTGCCAGTATCTGCCGAGATGATGGCCGTTTACCCAAATAACCCCTTTGCCCCACCTTGCCATATCCAGATAAGTATCTGCTACTCGGTCCAGTTTAAAACTACCTTCCAGCAGTACAGGTCCCCTGTTTTTTGAAGGAGCGTTATTCCATTTAAAGCCGGTGAGGGTATTAAATGGAAAGCCATACATGGACCAGCCTTTTAACTCCGCATCATCCAACAGCACCCGGTGAGTGATGCCTTTGTCATTTCGCAGCAGATTAGGTCCGAAGTTAACTCTGCCGAGGTTTTCGACGAAAATATCCAGCGTGTCCCTTCCCGGGGGCAGCTGAATATTTAACGAGTACTGGTTCAGCCGCCGGTCTAATACGCCCTGCGGCTGGCCATTTACCATTACGACCGCGTAGTCCCTGAGCGAATCTATTTTCAACCGACCGGATTTATCCGCGTCAACAACCGTCCTGTAAAGAACATAACCATAAGCCTGGTGCAGCTTCTCAAATGTAAGTGGCTTATCCGCCTTTACCGGGGCCGGCAAAGCGTCCAGTAAATGTGTTCTTTTAGTCAGTTGTATAGAAGCTATTGCCATCGTAGAACTACTACCTGGTATGGGTGGCAGCTTCTGTCCGGCAGGCAAGTGTTTTTCAATAACCGCCCTGAAAATCCTAAACTTCTCGGTCGGGTTTCCAGCTTCATCTAAAGGAGCATCATAATCATAACTGCTGATCTGAGGCTCAAAAGAAGTATTGTCCTTATCATTGGCGCCATTCATAAAGCCCCTGGTGGTTCCTCCGTGAAACATATACATATTAATAGATAAGCCTGAGCTCAGTACTAAATCCAAGGTTTGCGCATAAGACTGCGGAGCAACCCTGTGGTGAGCCGCCCCCCACCAGTCAAACCAGGCAGGGTACCATTCTGCGATCATAAAAGGACCTTTCCCCTTATGATATTTGCGGACCAGTCGTTTGACAGCATCTGGCTTAACTAAACCATTTACTGCAGGCAACAGGCCGGGCATATATCCTTTGCGAAGATCCCCTGCCGGATCACAGGTATATAACAACCCGTCAAAGCCCGCCTCTCTAAACATTTTTTCATTCAATGCCAGATATTCTTTATCACTTCCGTATGACCCATATTCATTTTCAACCTGAATCATTAGAATATTGCCGCCATGATTTACCTGTAGAGGGGCCAGCTGTTTTCCCACTGCCTGTATATATTGTTTATACTCGTTAAGGTACTGCGGCTCCTTACTGCGCACGACCAGTCCTTTTTCATTTTGTAACCAATACGGATACCCGCCGAACTCCCATTCAGCACATACGTAAGGGCTTGGCCTTAAAATAACCCATAGCCCTTCCTGTCCGGCTTCCCTGACAAACTCGACAATATCATTATTGCCGGAAAAATCAAATTGACCTTTTTCCGGTTCATGAAGATTCCAGAATACATAAGTGCTTATCGTGTTAAGCCCCATAGCCTTTGCCATTTTGAACCGTGCTCTCCAGGCTTCCCTGGGGATCCTGGGATAATGTAGCTCCCCGGATATAATCTGAAAAGGCTTGCCATCGAGTATAAAAGCCGAATCGCCCAGCCGGAAAGTATGGGGCGTTTTTCCTGTGCCCTGACCCCAAACAGTGTTTAGCAGGAACATCCAGAAGGCCATCATTAACACCGGCAAGACATTTAATCTATGTACTCTTTTCATAAACCTTCAATTTCTGATTTAAATTATTTGGACAACAAGTGGCTTGTTCACCTGAACGCGCATACATCACAATACCACAAAATAAACAAGCTTCATGCAGAAGTATACGACTGATTTATTCACAATATTTATCTGTAAAGATAGTCATTCGTTTGCTGGCATCAATACCACAGAAGGCCTTTTTATGCCCCCATCGCATTTTTCAGAGCCAGAATGTAATAACGCTTAGATCGCCGGATGCACCGGCCTGCCCGGCAATATACCACTGATCTTTTCCGGGTATTGAATAACGGTGTTATGTAATTCCAATCATTTTCAAAACCTGCATAGATTGGCTATTTTTCTAAACGAAACAATTTACAGCCATGTGGTGGCAAATGCACCGAAATTACATCAGTGACCTTTCCAACTTGTCTCCCGGTCCATATATCTGTCACACTTGCAGCGGTCATTCCCAGATCAGATAATGGCACAGACAGGGTCAACGGCTTTACACTATCTGATATATTGATCAGCGCAAGATAACGGGCCCCTGTTTTTTGATTTACTGAGGTGATGGCCAGCCTGCCGTGCTTTTGAAAAAGCTGCCTGACCTTTCCGCCGTCCCGGTGCATGGCAAGCGCAGCTTTGTTCGTTAACAGAGCGCGGGTAAAAGCATCCAGGCTCGGTAAATCTCCACCAAACATCAAGGGAGACCTAAAAATTAAAAAGAAACTCATTAATGCGTATTGCTCGTCCCTGGTAAGCCGGGTTTTGCGATCTTTTCCTCTTTCCCCACGAATAGCAATCCTGCCCAGCGGAATCATATCACAATCGGGCCAGGTGCCTGACCGGATATACGGGTACCACTGCTCAGCCACCTTCATCAGATGCGTGATATGTGGCCAGGTATCCCAGACATCATCCACCATTCGCCACATATTCGCATGATGGCTTACGTGCTGTGCCTTAGCAATTGGAGTCTCTCCAGGGGAGGTACTTAAGACGATCGGCCGGCCGGTCAGGTCAATCGCCTTTCTGATCATTTCTATTTCTGCCTGATGATAAGGGCGCGAAAGATCGTCCACTTTAATGAAATCCACGCCCCAGGAGGCATATAATTCCAAAATAGAGTTGTAATACGCCTGTGCGGCGACGGCCGTACTGTCAACCGTATAATTATCCTTTAACCATTCACACTGCCCTTTAGGGCTGTAGATCTGGTCTGCGGTATACGCAGTACCTTTTACAGGCATTTTCTTAGCTACGGCCTCTTTAGGAACACCGCGCATAATATGAATACCAAATTTCAGTCCCTTCAAGTGGATATAATCAGCCAGCGCTTTAAATCCTTTGCCATTGCCGGCAGACGGAAAGCGGTTAATTGCCGGTATATATCTTCCATATTGATCCAGGTTATACACCGGATCTGTCTGGTTATAACCGCCCGCCCTGTCATTGGATACATACCAGCGGATATCTACCACGATATATTGCCAGCCAAAAGCCTTCAGATTTCGAGCCATATAATCTGCATTGGCCTTAACCTCCGATTCTGTAACAGTCGGGCCATAGCTGTCCCAGCTATTCCATCCCATCGGCGGCGTCTTTGCCCAGGACTTAAAATATTCCTGCCCGTTCAACAATGTGAGAACCGTCAGCATCACCCATAGCGTTAAAGCAACCTTTTTCATAGCTTAACAAAATTAAATTTCATTCATAGTAATGTATGACGCGCCTGCGTTTTAAAGTTCGCAAAACGGACATTCCCCTAAAAACGGCGTTTAGTCCGATCGCCCTTTTCAGGATCATCACTGTAACCGGATTATTTTCCTGTATCCTCCAGACGCCATTGATCCCGCCAATCAATATGCACAGCGTCCCCCGAGAATTGAACCGGCAAAAACTGATAACGGCTGTCAGCAAGATTATGCGGATTCCATTTATCGCCCATATAGATAAACGAATTTTTCCGCCCGGGAAGCTGGGACACATAAGCCGATTGTCCGCCAAAAGTAGTTTCACTGCCCGGCCCCCGCATCGGATTGCCCATTAATGTCCAGTCTGCGAATAAACTATCTGCCACATGCAGGCTGGCTTCATTGGGCGCCCAGCCTGTGCAACCGCTGGTGATCATGTAATATTTGTTATTATACCTGAAAACGGCCGGTGCTTCTCTGTGACTAGTGAACAGCAAAGAGTCTTTTGTCGTAACATTCTGATAATCGTCCGTCAGCTGAACAATGCGCAGGTCGTAATTCTCTCGCGATGAATAAATCTCATAGGCTTTGTTATCAGTATCCACAAACAAAGTCATGTCCCGGGACATATTTCCATTGGGCCGGAAGCTCCTGACAAATCGATAGGGACCGGTTATTTTTTTACTCACCGCCACACCGACCTTTGCGGCGCCATATCCTTTCCCCCTGACTTCCACATGAAACCACATAACAAAGTTTTGGCTTTTCTTGTTATAAATAACCTTAGGGCGCTCCATAATACCTCCCCACGCAATATCACTGGTGGAGTCTTCGCTATGCGCCAACGCCAGTCCTTCCGGTTTCCAGTTATAAAGATCCTTTGAACTGTACACGTTCACACCAAGTGATGTATGTACCCCTCTTTTTTCTCCGAACCAGTAATAAGTTTTATTATAATAAAGGATATTTCCGCCGTGGGCATTAATCGTATCTCCATGAACATCCAACCATGTCTGTCCAACATAAAAACGGTGCTGGGCTGTATTCTGTGCAAATCCAAACGAACAGCAAAACAGACCCACAAACACAACAAGCCAGCGGGAACAATCCGGTTTCATTTTAATCGTTTTTGTTAATCAATTTGTATACGCATCCTCTGACATTCCATAAATGCCGGAAAACAAAATTCCAGAACCGCTGCAGCAAGGACTGCAAGGGCTTTCGAAGATAATTTATATTTGTATAATTGACAAATATAAATTATCTTCGAAAGCCCTTCTAATGCAGGAATGAAACACTGCAGGTTACATAAAACTCTTCATATATAAATTATATGCATTTTATACGCCTTGCAACAGGAACCCTTCATAAGAAACTAAAGACCTTTTCGGAAACTACCCTGAAAAACCGACATCGGGGACCCTCTAGAAAGAATGCCTGGCGATAAGGTGATGGTTATCTGCCAATTGTGTCGTTCCCGGCCATTTTGCCCATGGAGTTAAAGCTGCTGAAAGCATCAGATCATTTTGTTTTATGATAAGGCTTTTGTTTTGATTTCCAAGGATTAGTTAATTCGGCCTGCCCTGCCGGCTTTTCAAGGCGGCCAACCACATTTTTGCCTTACCTTTGCGCCAGCAAATAAAGGTTTTGAGAGACCATTTCATAAACTCTATTCAGATATGAAGAAATTAAATATCGTTGTGTTGGTCGTCATAGCAATAGTAATAGCATTGCTGATCAGTCAGTTAGGAGACTTCTCCACTTATGAGACCATCAAATCTGCACAGGCAAAAGAAGGGAAGACTGTTACGGTCATCGCAAAGCTGGATAAGCAGACATTAAAGTACGATCCAGTCAAGAATCCTAATTACGTGACCTTTCAGGTAACCGACACTTTAGGTGATCATATGCCTGTTGCTTATTATTTTGAGAAACCTACGGATATGGAAAAGAGCGAAAGAATTGTCCTGAAAGGAAAAATGGACAAGGACGGTGTATTCCAGATCCGTGAACAAAGCGGTATTCTTCTTAAATGTCCTTCCAAATACAAGGACGATCCAAATGCCCTGAAGGAAGACTTCAGCGCCAGCAGGTAATTTCAGCAAGCATCGCCAAAGATGGCAATCTCTGCGCCATTATAGCAGTTTCAATTATAATCACAGTTCTCTACATATATTCTACCAGACATGACCTATACAGGTGAACATCTTTTACCCGGCCAATTGGGACACTTAGCGAGTATCGTTTCCCTGATCGTCTCCCTTATTGCAACTTTTGCCTTCTTCAAATCCAACAGGGCTGTTATCCCTGAAGAAAAGAAAAGCTGGCTTCGTTTGGCCAGAACTGCCTTTTTCATTGAAACTGTTGCAGTTGTAATCACCATAGGATGTCTGTATTATATACTTTCCAATAATTTATTTGAGTATTTTTATGCCTGGAGTCACTCTGACAAGACCCTCCAGCCTGAATATATATTTGCCTGCTTATGGGAAGGACAGGAAGGTAGCTTCCTGTTATGGACATTCTGGCATTGCCTGTTGGGTCTCATAGTCATATCCAAAGGTGGTAAATGGGAAGCGCCGGTCATGACGGTAGTGAGCTTCGCACAATTCTGCCTGGCCACAATGATTATCGGCGTCTATGTCTTTGGGCTTAAGATCGGTAGTGACCCTTTCCTTCTAATGCGTCAAAAGGGTATCCTGGATAATGCCCCTGTATTCATAGATCAGGCAACCGGCCTGTTCAAAAAGGACTATCTGAAGTTTCTCCGGGACGGACAGGGTCTGAATTCAACGCTGCAGAATTACTGGATGGTGATCCATCCTCCTATTTTGTTTCTGGGTTTTGCGTCTACCATAATACCTTTTGCCTATTGTTTCAGCGGTCTTCTTAATAAGGACCACAGCTGGACGAAGCCTGCTGTTTCCTGGGCGGCCTTTAGCGGTGGTATTCTCAGCCTGGGTATCATGATGGGGGGCGCCTGGGCTTACGAAAGCCTGAACTTCGGCGGTTACTGGGCATGGGACCCGGTTGAGAATGCCTCTATGGTTCCCTGGCTGATCATGGTAGCCGGATTGCATACCAATCTGGTATTCAACCACTCTAAATACTCGCTCAAATCGACCTATATTTTCTATATCCTGTCTTTCAGCTTTATTCTGTATTCTACTTTCCTGACCAGGAGTGGTATATTGGGCGACACTTCAGTGCATGCCTTTACGGGCGCAGATATGAGCCTGCAACTGATCTCATTTATCCTGGTGTTTTTCGTCCCGGCCATATGGCTATTTTTTAAGAATAAAAAAGACATGCCTACGGTTAAAAAGGAAGAAGAACTCTACAGCAGAGAATTCTGGATGTTTATTGGTTCTCTGGTATTATTCCTTTCCGGCCTGATCATCATCGGGCAGACATCCCTGCCGGTGTTTAATAAAATATTCGGCACCAAAGTTGCCCTGCCGGAAGATCCCAAATTCTCCTATAACAAACTGCAGATCTTTATTGCTTTTGTTATCGGGATACTGACAGCAATCGTTCAGTTCTTCAAGTACAAGAAGAGCAGCGGCAAAGAACTGGGTAAACGGCTTTTGATCCCGACTATTATTGCCCTGGCGCTGACCGTCATATTTTGCCTGATCCTCAAAATAGATTATTATGATCACGGTGCGGGCTTTCTGGTCGCTATTTATCTTGCCACATTTGCTGCTGTGTATGCCATTGTAGGAAATACTTCCTATATTATTGCAGTACTGCGGGGCAAGATAAGAACCGCAGGAGCCAGCGTGGCGCATATCGGATTTGGTTTACTGCTGTTCGGCGTGTTGATTTCCTCAAGCAAAAAACTGATCCTTAGTCAGAATACCACAGGCATTGCCCTGTTTGAGAAAACGGACCAAGAAGATCCTGCGGAAAATATCACTCTGTTTAAAGGTGTTCCCATTGACATGGGCAAATACATGGTCACATTTAAAGGTGATTCTGTCAACACCAGGGACAAACACAGGGTCTTTACCATCCATTTTAAGGGCAAAACCAACGGTGAAGAATTTACGCTGCATCCTTACCTGCTGAAAAACAACCGGCAGTCAGAAACCTACGGAGCGACTCCGGATTCCAAGCACTTCTGGAATAAAGATATCTACTGCTATGTATCCGCCTGGCAACAGGAAGGCATGGATACAGCTACTTTCAGACCAGCGGAACTCAGTGTCGGTGATACCACCTTCTACTCCAATGGCATGATTATTCTCAATAAGGTAGATGTTACGCAGTCTGCAACGAAGGCAATCGGCCAGGACTCCAGCATGGTCATGGGCCTGGATATGACGGTCATCTCACGAGACGGGGCTAAGTTCCCTGCAAAACCTTCAGTCGTCATTAATAAAGATAAAGCAGATGTTATCACCGATACGGTTGTTGCTCAGGGATTGGTGCTTAAATTCAATAAAGTGTTGAATGATAAGGAAGGTAAACTCGAAATCGGCATTAAGGAAAGTAACTCCCTGAATAATTCCCTGTCACTAAAAGTTATTGCCTTCCCGCTGATAGGCTGTTTATGGCTAGGCGTAATCGTAATGGTCATCGGTTTCTTTATGAGCGCATTTCAGGGGTACCGCAAACTGAAAAATTCAAGAGCAGCGCGTTAGTTTATCTGTTCTTAACTTTGCATTATATCTGTTCAGTCTCTAAAACAAGGATGTCATGGAAAAGAGTATAAAAAATACAGCCGGAAATAAAATAAACAAGTTCGCTAAACGCATTGGTTTTAGCGTATCCATACTACTTGGCCTGCTTCTCATAAGCACACCGCAGTTAATGGCACAATGTGCCCTTTGTACCAAAACAGCACAGCAACTCGGAGACGGTCCCGCATCAGGGCTTAATAAAGGTATACTTTATCTGATGTGTATTCCATTGAGTATTCTGTCCGTTATCGGCTATAAATGGTACAAAAAGGAAAAACTGACCAGAGAATTAGAAGACGGGCAGTAAGCTAAACCAGGATTTTCCCCTTTCAACCGATTATCCGGTAAGAACAGGAACAGCAAACCTAAATGCATCTCTTTAGTGGCCGGCCATTTATTTCCTGATTAAACTGCAAGTATGAAATCATCTGTTTATTCACAGACGAGCAAACTCTTCCAGCCGGCATTTTTAATCAGTTTTATACCAGTCATGCTGGTTATGATAATACTGTTTTTTGATCAGAAGGCCCGTCAGGATATTTGGGGTATGATCTCCGCCTCATTGACATTTCTGATTTCGGCTACTGTACTTTTTGCCATGCTCCTGCTGAAATTATCAGTTGAGATCGATGAAAAGGGCATTCGCTTTAAGTACTTCCCTTATGTACGCAAATTTCGCCATTATGACTGGGACAGCATTCAGTCCGCCAGCCTGATTATTTTTAACCCTATCGTCGATTTTGGCGGATGGGGACCAAAAAAAGTAAAAAGTATGGACAGGGCTATACGACAAAAGGCAACAAAGGCCTGTGGATAACACTAAAAGACGGCTCCTCTCTTGTTTTGTCCATATTTAATGTTGACCAGGTGAAGGCTTGTATGAGTGGCCATCTTCAACAAGAGGCCCCGAATAAAACCAGCAGGACATAACGGATCCTTCAGCGAAAATGCTGCATGGTTCTGCCATAGTAAACAGCCGGTTAATATTTAATAATCAGGACAATTCTTTTACTGCTGCATCAAAGCGCTTAGCCGCAGTTTGCTCAAAAACCTGATTAATGAGCGCCTTACCAAATAAAAACTGGCCATTATATTCTGACAAGGAAATCTCCCCTTTGCTGACTTTCATGCCAAAAAGGCCCATCGTTACCCCTTCCATATTTGCGTCATGCTGATAATCAGCAGCCCTTTGCTGGCTGGCAAGTTTAAACATCAGCAAAGCGTATAAAAGGCGACTTACCTGGCACATCAAATATAGCTTTGACAAGTTCGTTTCAGCAAAGGGTCCATCAAAATACAGGTCTAAGAAAACCCTTTGCTGCGCCTGCGTGTGTATAAAGAAATTACAAATACTTGCCAGGTCAACATACCTGTTACCCAAACAGGCGGCCTGCCAGTCAATTATCCAAATACGCCCCGATTCGCATAAAATATTACCCGGGTTTAGGTCATTGTGGCAAAAAACCAAATCGTCGTTTTCAGAAGGGAAAACATCTTTGATTTTTGCATACTTATCTAAACAAGCTGCGACAACTGGCCACTCCGATATACTGGAAGTGCTGAACCACTTTAATAATTCATCTACTTTGTCGAATATATTTACCGAGGGGCCTTCAGTCTTGATTGAATGGATCTCTCGGATACGACCGGCCAGCTGAGCGAACAATGCATCTTGCCCTGCTCCTGCAGCAGGGAAAGCAGTAGCTTCGATCCATTGGCTTAACGAAACGCCGGTTTCTTTATTTTTATATATCAACTTCGGAGCGATGCCGCTCTCAGATGCCAGGTATTGAGCGTCAAAATGCAAATCAGCACCTGGGCTGACGATTTTTAGTAAATAAGGGACTGCATCAATCAAAATCTTATAGACAGCTGCTCCGGAAAGACCCTCTGCGAGCACCTGAGAGAGCTGAATGTCTGATTTCGGAAATAGCCCCTGAATCGTTTGCTGAAGGCTTGAAGGCAAGGCGTCAAAAGACTGGTCTGCGGCAGGTATATTCATAAATGTCTGATCGGTTTTATCACGGCAAATATACGGTCAGTAAATGACTAACCGGCCTCTATTCTGTTTTGCCTGTTGCATGGCTGTGGAGGCGCCTGAAAAGGCTTAAGGCCTTTTATCTGACCCTAGAACCTCTTTGGCAACGATTATGGCAAATGTCATATCGCAAAATATCCCCCGGGTTCCGGGTTGATTTGTAAATATTTTCATACAATTGTAATACCTTCGTATCCACAAAAGCTTACGCCCTTTGCAAGCGATCGTTTATAAATCTACCGGGAGCTGGTATCTCGTTAAGACGCATGATGGCAAATCATTTAATGCGCGTATCAAAGGCGCTATGAAACTGGACGGCATTACATCCACCAACCCCATTGCCGTAGGAGATCTTGTCGAAGTCATACCTGACACACAGAGCGAGCGCTCAGTTGTTATCACGGAGATCAAAGAACGGGACAATTATATTGCAAGGGTTTCTCCTCATAATAAGAACCAGCACCATATTGTAGGCGCAAATCTGGACCAGACACTCTTGTTTGCGACACTGCGCAATCCCAAGACCTCCAGCGGGTTTATCGATCGTTTCTTAATCTCCGCAGAAGCTTTTCATGTACCAGCCATTTTAGTCTTTAATAAAATCGACATTTACCGGAAAAAAGAAATCGATCTGCTCGAGACCTATACTGCCCTCTATAATAAGATTGGTTATAAAGTAATGCTCATCAGTATGGAGACAGAGCAGGGACTCAGGGACCTCAAATACCTGCTCAAAGACAAGACAACACTGATCAGTGGGCATTCCGGAGTAGGCAAGTCCACCTTTATTAATGCCGTACATCCGGAAGTATCCTTAAAAACCGGAGAAGTCAGTGGCTGGAGTGGCAAGGGAATGCACACCACTACCTTTTCCGAAATGATCGATCTGCCTTTTGGCGGCAGGGTAATAGATACGCCTGGCATCAGGGAATTTGGTGTGCTGGATATCAGCCGGCAGGAACTTTCGCATTATTTTCCGGAAATGCGCGCCAGGCTTCACGATTGTAAATTCAATAACTGCCTGCATATAGACGAGCCGGGCTGTGCGGTAACAGAAGCTGTCTTTAACGGAGAAATTGCTGAGGAACGCTATATTAGTTATTGTAAAATTCTGGATACGATTTCCGGCAAAAGTTACTGATTCGGGTTTTACTGGTGGCCTTACAGAACAAAGACGGGCAGTTATTCCCGTCTTTGTGTTAATTTCTACAGCCTGATTCCCTTACTTCTGATACCAGCTGGTATAAAGTAAATAGTTTTCCGCAATTCTTTCAATCTCGCCTTCCAGTAAATCCGGAGAGATTTCCCGGATCTTCTTTGCCGGAACTCCAGCATAAATACTTCCCTCTTCAACAATGGTGTTCTTAAGCACAACCGCCCCTGCCGCAATAATGGAATTCTTATGGATCATTGCCCCGTCCATAATGACAGCGCTTATCCCAATTAAAACATTGTCCTGAACCGTACAACCATGGATGACAGCGTTGTGACCAATAGAGACATTATTTCCGATTACAGTTTTTGACTTTTCATAGGTACAATGGATCACAACATTGTCCTGAACATTTACCTTATTGCCAATCTGAATCGAATTCACATCGCCTCTGACAACACTGCCAAACCAGAAGCTGCAGTCACTACCTGCCTTCACATCACCAATAAGGGTGGCGGTTGGCGCTATATACGCGTTTTCTCCTATCACTGGAGTTTTCTCTCTTACGGTAATTATCATAATGTATTATTTAGACGTTATTATTAACTACTGACCCAGCTCTTTATTGATGGCATTCAGCACTTGCCTCTCAGACCAATCCTGAGGCAGGAACTTCTGTCCGGTCACTTTTTCAAATAACTCAATATATCTTTTCGAGATATCATTCACCCAGCTATCGGTCATTTCCGGGACTGTCTGCCCTTCTTTACCCATAAAATCATTATCGATCAGCCATTCTCTGACAAATTCCTTGCTCAGTTGCTTTTGCCGCTCTGCTGCCGCCTGACGCTGCTGAAAACCTTCTTTATAGAAATACCTTGAAGAATCTGGTGTGTGGATCTCGTCCATCAGATAAACTTTACCGTCCAGCAGCCCAAATTCATATTTGGTATCCACCAGGATCAATCCTTGCCTGTCTGCCATTTCCCGGCCACGCTTAAATAGTGCCAAGGCATAGGAAGCCAGCGTCTCCCACTGCTCCGCGGAAGCCAGGCCGGTAGCAATGATCTGTTCTTTAGAGATATCTTCATCATGCCCTTCATCAGCCTTGGTCGAGGGTGTTATAATCGGTTCCGGGAAAAAATCATTTTCCTTCAGCCCTTCCGGCAAAGCCACCCCGCAAAGTTCCCGCAGACCGCTATTATAGGTTCTCCAGGCATGTCCTGTCAGATTTCCCCTGACGACCATTTCTATTTTGAAAGGAATACACTTACGACCCACCGACACATTGGGGGCAGGCGTAGCCTGTAACCAGTTGGGACATATATCACGGGTGGCATTCAGCATGTAAGCTGCCACCTGATTTAAGACCTGTCCCTTGTAAGGAATAGGTCTGGGAAGTATCACATCAAAGGCAGAGATACGGTTGCTGGCCACCATTACCAGGCGGTCATCCCCGATAAAATAGACATCTCTAACCTTGCCTTTGTAAAATCCGGTTTGCTCTTTAAAATGAAACTGAGGCATAAAGGACGAAATATTGAGTTGTAAAAATAACGGAATTGTTCGAAATTCAGCAGGCGATATCTGCAAAACGTTGGTTAAACATTGATTATGTATTTCCCGGCATCAACTGCGGCGGATCAGCAGTAAAGACAGCAATACATACACTAAGAAGATCAGCGGGACGGCCAGCCAGTGAACAAGCAGCCCGCAGACAATCGCCAAAATGAATAACAAAAACTTGGGCCAATTCTGGATGAATGACAGGTTTTTAAATTTCAGGCTCAGCATAGGAATCGTGGAGACCATTAAAAAGCTCACGATCAAGATGACCGCATACCAGAAAACCGGTGCATGCAAAAGAGTCTGAACCCCGGCAAACGAGGCACTTGTGTAGATGAGCGGAAATGAAGCGATCAGTATTCCGCCTGCCGGAATCGGCAATCCTTCGAACTCTGTGGAAAAACTGGTGCTTAAATTGAACCTCGCCAGGCGGTAAGCACCTGCACAGGGAAGCAGTAAAGCCGGTATCAGATACCAGTAACTCACACCGGTGCCGGGCGCTGCGGCAAAACTGACCTGCAGGAATTGGTAAAGGATTAATCCGGGCGCTACGCCAAAACTCACCAGGTCTGCCAGCGAATCCAGTTGCTTACCCATTTCTGAGGTCGCGTTTAATAAACGGGCGATAAGCCCGTCCAAGAAGTCCACCACGCCGGCCAGGCATATGAACAGCGATGCCATCCGCATACGTTCTACCGGATCCTGCGCTTCATGAGAGAGGCCGGCAAGCCCCTGCAGGACTTGTATGACTGCCAGGCATCCAAAGACCAGGTTCAGTAAGGTGAAACAATTGGCGATATGTTTTCTCATTCAATTTTTTTAGGGAAACAAAATTACGAATAATTTCTGCCGGAAAGCACATCTGAGTGGTGTTCTTGCAGAGATAAACGGCTCCTGCCTTATTTTCTTTTCATGAGCTTTTCGATCTGATCTGCCGTAATCGGAATGTTTTTCATCAGGTCCTTATTGCCATTTCTGGTCAGCAGATAATTATTCTCAATACGAATGCCGGTTTGTTCCTGCGCAACATAAATCCCGGGCTCGATGGTCAGCACCGCACCTGCTTTTAACGGGGCATGGCGGTCATGTACATCATGCACATCCAGGCCCAGGTGATGGGAAATACCGTGGTAGAGGTATTTTCTGTAAGCCCTGTTCTTTGAGTCTTCATTTTTCACATCCGCCTTAGAGAGCAGCCCCAGTTTGAGAAAGATCTTTGTGGCCTGCTCTCCCACTCTCTCGTGATACTTGTCCAGTGTAATACCGGGTTTGAGAATGGAGGCACAATACTTATGCAGATCCAGGCAGCCATTGTAAAGCTCTTTTTGCCTTTTGCTGAATTTACCATCGACAGGCACTGTACGTGTCAGGTCTGCATTATATCCGCCATAACGAGCGCCAAAATCCATAAGAATAAGCGATCCTGCTTCACATTTCTGGTTATTATCAATATAATGCAGAATTCTTGCACGGTCCCCGCCTGCGATAATGCTGGGATAAGCTTCACCGCTGGCACGACTCCTGACAAATTCATGCAAGATTTCTGCCTGAATCTCATATTCATAAACACCTGGCTCTATAAAACCTAAGAGCCTTTTGAAAGCTTTGTCGGTAATGTCAATCGCCTTTTGGATCACATCTACTTCATAAGCGGTTTTAACCTGGCGCAGTCTTCTGGTGATCTGCGCACTGCGTAAATACTGATGTAAGGGATAGCGCCTTTTCATCTGGCGGATAAACCGGTAATCCCGCACCGGTACGCCGACAGCACCTTTATCGTGTTCATTGCTGTTCAGATAAATATTCTCTGCCATATGGATCAGGCCGGACAAAAAACTGTCCAGTTCGTCCAGCCAGATCACTGATTTAATCCCCGAGATCATCTGCCCTTCCGCTACTGTCAGCCGGTGGCCAATCCATTTTTCTTTTAATTCATCTGGTCTGACAAGAACCAGTACTTCTTTCCAGACCGGATCAGGATGATCCGGAAATAAAAGCAGCATCGTATCTTCCTGCTGGATACCGGTCAGCCAATATAAATCACTGTTTTGCACAAAATTATGTGTCGCATCTGCATTTTGCGGCATTTCATCATTGCTGTTAAACAGGGCAATGCTGTCTGGCTTCATCTCCTTTATAAACCGCCTTCTGTTTTCTGTAAAAAGTGCACTCGGTAATGGAAAATGTTTCATGCGTTTTTATTATTTTTTTGCTGGTCGGCCTTTACAGGGCCTTTTCTGTCACCTGACGACCTTGTCTGCCTGCCAGCGAATTTGATATAATTACTTTTTAAGTATAAAAATGCAGGTTCTAACTGCAATGTACAGTTTCTGCTGCAAAATTCACTCCACTGTCCCTTACCTCCTGAGTGATATCGGGGCAAACTTAACAATTCAATGCCCCCCTGGCTGCGGGGTAGTGAAGTCGGCTGCACTTTGCAGGGCGCCTTCCACGGAATCGTCTTATCTTTGTGCTTTATGGACAACATAGACAATATGAGCAATACGACTAAAAAAGTAAGAACCCGGTTTGCGCCTTCTCCAACCGGAGGCCTGCACTTAGGCGGTGTGCGCACCGTCCTTTTTAATTATCTGTTTACCCGGCAGCATAACGGAGAGTTTATCCTGCGAATTGAAGATACCGACCGTACGAGATTTGTAGAGGGTGCTGAAGAATATATTTATGACACACTCGCCTGGTGTGGTCTTTCACCAGACGAGAGCCCTGCTGTCGGCGGCCCCTGCGGCCCTTACCGGCAGAGCGAACGAAAAGAGCTCTACCGTCAATACGCGGATCAGCTGATCCGTGACGGATATGCCTATTACGCCTTTGACACGCCTGAAGAGCTAGAGCTCATGCGTACCCAATATAAAACGGAGCAAAATCCATCGCCCCGCTATGACAGCACCCTGCGTGGCAAAATGCGTAACTCGCTTACATTAAGCAAAGAAGAAACGCAGCATTTACTGGATCAGGGCACTCCTTACGTAATTCGTATCAAAGCGCCCGAAAATGAGACACTCCGGTTCACCGATATGATCCGGGGGGAAGTCGAGTTCAACAGCAGCGAGACCGATGATAAGGTGCTTCTCAAAGCCGATGGCATGCCCACCTACCATCTGGCCGTCGTTGTAGACGATTATCTGATGAAGATCACCCACAGCTTCAGAGGCGAAGAGTGGCTGCCCAGCGCGCCGGTACATGTACTGCTCTGGAAATACCTCTTTGGCCTGGAAAATATGGTCACCTGGGCACACCTGCCCCTAATCATGAAACCTGACGGCAATGGCAAGCTTAGCAAAAGAGACGGAGACCGATTAGGCTTTCCGGTATTCGCCATGAACTGGACGGACCCCAGGACAAAAGACTTTACCAAAGGGTACAGAGAACTGGGTTTTTTGCCCGAAGCCTTTGTCAACATGTTAGCCGTTCTTGGCTGGAATGACGGATCCGAGCAGGAGTTATTTTCCATGGAAGAATTGCTGGAGAAATTCTCCGTAGACAGGATCCATAAAAAAGGGGCTAAGTTCAGTTACGAAAAAGCGCTTTGGTTCAATAAGGAATGGATCAAAAAATTACCGGCAGCACAGTTAAAACCCTATGTCGAATACTGGCTCAAAAACGCCGGTATCGACATCACCGGCAAAGAAGGCCAACTGCTGGCAATTATTGACCAGGTGAAGGACCGCTGTACCCTGCTCAGCGATTTTCAAGAGCAAACCTCGTTTTTCTTTAAAGCTCCTGAACAACTGGACCTGGACGCTATTGTTAAAAAATGGTCCGACCAGAAAAATACTTTCTTTATAGAACTGATCCGGGCTTATCAGCTGGCTACTGATTTTACGGCAGAACACCTGGAGCACACCTTTAAGGAAATCGCTGCAGCCAGCCAGCTTAAACCAGGTGAACTGATGTTACCTTTAAGGATCATGTTAGTGGGAGGCAAGTTTGGTCCGCATGTCTTTGACATTGCGGCTGCTATTGGCGCAAAAGCAACCTGCGGCCGTATCAAATATGCGCTTGGCCTTTTGGAACAGCAAAACGGTGTTCAATAAACAAATTACTCATCATTTAATATAAACTGATCATGTCAAAAATTGCCATCATTGGCGGCGGAAATCTTGGATCCGCCATCGCAGAAGGGCTGCTCAGCAGTGGCTTTACGACTGCCGGCGACCTGTATGTCACCAGAAGGAATACCGCCCTTCTGGAAGGCCTGAAGTCAAAGGGCGTTCATGTACTCAGCGACAACCTGAAAGCGGTTGAAAGTGCCGACTATATAATCCTGGCTATCAAACCCTTCCAGGTCAGCGAGATCATTCATCAGATCAGCCCCGTATTAGACCCGGGCCGCCACACGCTGATCAGTGTGGTCACTGGTGTGTGGATTCAGGATCTGGCAGCGCTCACAGGCGACCGTCTTCCCATTGTCCGGGCGATGCCTAATACCGCCATCGCCATACAGGAAAGCATGACCTGTACCTGCATGCATAATGTCTCTGACGCACAACAAAAATTTGTGACCGACTTATTTAATCAGCTGGGCAAGACAGTAGATATCGATGAAAAATTAATGGATGCAGCCACCGTCTTAGGTGCTTGTGGTACCGCCTTTGCCATGCGGTATATACGCGCTAATATTCAGGGCGGGGTAGAGATCGGGTTCAATGCGAAAGTTGCAGCAGTGATCGCTGCACAAACGGTGAAAGGGGCGGCAGACCTGTTGCTGCAACATCATACCCATCCGGAACAAGAGATCGATAAGGTAACGACCCCTAAGGGCTGCACTATTGCCGGACTCAATGAGATGGAACACCGGGGCCTGAGTTCTTCCATCATCCGCGGCATTACCACCAGCTATAAAAAAATCGTTGAAAAAATGTAAGCCCTCCCCGCTTATACAAAAGTCTATATAAATGCGTAAAAAATCTATAGTACCGGGCCTTTTCGCGCTGTCTCTGATAGTGGCCTCTGGTTGTGTCACTATTAAAAATAATGGTGTACAGACCAGTAGCCAGGATCATACCATCAGCAGTGGAAAACTCTTTACCGCGGTCTGGATGCAACAGTCGGCCGAATATAAAGCGCTCTGCCTGCAAGCTTTTCAGCTGGCAGATCTGAGGCTGTCCAATATCCTGACCTATCAGAAACCCGCCAAACCACTGGCAATTGTAACGGATATAGACGAGACGTTTTTAGACAACAGCCCCTATGCTATCCACCAGGCATTACAGAATAAGGATTTTGATCCTGCCACCTGGAATGAGTGGGTGCAAAAAGCTGCAGCCGATACCCTGACGGGCAGCTTAGCCTTTTTTCAAAAAGCTGCCAGCCAGGGTGTAACAATTTTTTATGTTACCAACAGGGATCAGGCGGGCAGGATGGCCACGCTTAAAAATCTGCAGAAATTCAATTTCCCCAATGCAGATGAGGCGCATCTGATGACCATGGATCAAAGTTCCAGTAAAGAGCAGCGCCGGCAAAACATTGCGAAAGATTATACGATCGCCTTGCTATTGGGCGATAATCTGAGCGATTTCTCGCCCCTATTTGATAATCATCCGGCAGCTGCAGATAGAACAGCAGCGGTCATGGCACTTAAAGAACAGTTTGGCAAAAAATTTATTGTACTGCCCAATCCCAATTACGGGGATTGGGAGAGCGCACTCTACGAGTACCGACACAACCTGCAGCCAGCAGAGAAAGCAGTGGCCTTCCGCAAGGCAGGCAAAACTTATTAAGATCGAAAAAAGAGGGGCGCCTGTCCTTGCGCTCCTTTCTTGTCATAAAATCAGCAAGGGTTAAAAATGCATATCAGGCGTCATAAATGGTAACATCTTAGCTCTTGTCCGGATTCTTGTGTACGCCTTCATGCCTGATTTGAGATAGCTGGCCACTGATTTCGGATGAGGGATCTCTGCTCCTTCTATGACCTTAACCTCTTTTCTTCCCAGCAGGAGCTTAGGAAGATTGCGACGCATCTTTTCTGCCCGTTTGCCTTTGGGGTCAAATGGAATTAGCTGCACATCGGCAGACATATATCCCGACCCGACGGCATAGATAATATACAACTGATCCGGGGCCAGCTGCGCTTCTAAAAACCGGTTCTTCCCTGAATGCACCCAAAAAAGCCTTCGCCCGGGCTCACACTCATAGCTCAGATACTGGCCAATGCCGGTTCGGCCAAGATATTTGGCGGAATCAAAATAAGTGAATTTCAACAGAGATCCCGCCGCCGAGCCCGGAAATGCCTCCAGTATAAGCACCATCGCTTTCCCCGGAGCCGGAGAAGGCAACTGCTGTGCATGACCAACGGTTCCAGCTTGCGACAATATGCAAACAAATAATAAAAAATAAAGTTTTCTAAACATTGAGTTTATTTTAAAACAACAGCAATATAAACCGGCCTTCCTTTACAGCTTGTCAGATCCACATCATTCAAAATTTAAACCGCCAGGCGAACTTAAATCCTGAATGACTCATAGCAGCGGTGCAGTGGATCAAGCTTCCAATAATAGCCAAATTCATAAGCAACTCTGGTCGCTTCCTCTACAAAGGTTTTTAAGAACCGGGCATGTTCTTGATGGGATATATCTTGGCCGAAATCAACTGAATGGTGCGTGGATCTGTCGATGATAATAATCTCGTCCAGGACAAAATACGTCAACAGCGTTTTCAGATATTCAAAGGCTCCATGGGCCACATCATAACTGGTGGAAGAGGCAATGATCTGCCCATTATCATTTTTGGTTAAATCCAGTTTGATGGGCATTCCTTTATAATAGTCCACTATCCGGCACATTCCTTCTGTCATGGCATCAAATTCTGAGAAAAACACGGCCATTTCTTCTTCAGACACGCTCTGGACATTTTCCCCTCTGTCAATACTATCCTCGTATATCTTTTCTCCGAAGCCTTTTGGTTTGGCATTGGCCACTAACGCCCTCAGCAAATCCTTCAGGTTAAGATGGGTCACATCAAATTTCATCACATAATTTTTAGTAGTCCGGTTGTTATCTCCCTGATGCAAAATTACCGATAAAATCTTTATAGACCTCTATTGAGCGGTTCAATTTAAACAGAGATCCCGCCAAAAAGCATTCACCATGAAATATAAGCGGCTACTTCAAGACGTTTCTTTCTGCTGGTAAAACGATAAGGGGCCGGCCACTGTCCAAATGGCAAGCGTGAACGCTAAGACGGTTGTTAACTTTTGCTTTGTTTTTCAAAATATAGAGGTACAAACTGAAGTAAACGGGAGGCCGCCAGCCCTGTGCTATCAAACGCCTTTAGCAGCACTTGCCTTAAAACTAAGTGGCACAACGACTTTAAAACTGATATTTCTGCCCATATTAAAGATACCAGGCTGCACACCTTCCGGAACATCCGGGTTATCAAAATACTTCAGCCGGCTCATATTTGACTGATAATTTTTATTGAGCAGGTTAGTGGCTTCAATGTATAGCGCAAATAATTCCCGGCCACCTGACGTCATGACTTTACCGCCGATACCGGCACCGAGCAGATTATAACCTGCCGTATAGGTCTCGGTGCCGTACGCAGAGAAAAATCTGTCCTGCTGGTTATAATGATCCAGGGCACAAAAAGCATACAGGTTTTTAAACGGTCCAAGTCCTTTTGCCCACTCTCCCTTTAATTCCGAGTGTGTGTGTAATGGCGGTATAAAAGGCAGGTACTTAAGACTATCAGCCACTGAGCCTCCATCTCCAAGATTAGTACCATAAGTGAGTGTCATTGAATTGGCAAAATGCAACCACTGAAAAGGATGCACATCTATATTGAACTCGCCTCCCATGATTCTGGCCTTACTCTGGACATAGGTAAACTTACTGTACAGACCATTAGGGTCGCTATTGCCACCACCATCCACTCTTTCGGGATGACCATTGGCGTCCAGTATCTGCTGCTGGTAAATATAGTTTTGAATATGATTGACAAATAACTCCGCACTGGCGGTCAGTTTCGGTAAGGTTAAGAACGCGCCAAGGTCGCCCTGTACACTGTACTCTGGCTTAAAGTCAGGATTGCCGACATGATAGATCTGGGAGCCGGGGTCTGCACCGTTAGCAGAAAGCTCTGCTATACTCGGCGATCTGAATCCGGTAGAGACATTCCCTTTTAATAAAAAAGCGTTCGAGAAGTTATAGGTCGCTCCCAAGCTGCCGGAAGGCCCGTTAAAATGCTTATGCATTGCAGCAAACTGCTGAGTGACATTGGGCTGGCTTAACGGATCCGGGCCGGTATAAAGGCTTGGAAAAGTTTCATCGGAATTATCTAAATAAGCAGCCTTACCATTAAAGGAGCGCGTATCATAGCGTGCGCCAGCAGAAAGATCCAGCTTATCAAAAGATCTTTTGATTACGACAAAAGGGCCAATGTCAAACTGGTGATAGGCAGGTATGGGGAAATCTGTTCCTTTACCAAATCCATTATCCTGGTACATTCCGTTGATGCCTACTGTTGCCTCATAACCAGAGCCGATCACAAAGTTGTATTTGGCATCATAAGTATAGGTCTGCAGCTCCAGGTTCAGACCGGCAAGCTCCGGCCGGGACGGGTGGGTAAACTCCCGGCGATGACTATATTGATAGCCCAAATTGAGTAATAAATTACCAGACCCCAACTTGATATTACTGGTGTTATAAATCCGGTATAACTGCACACGCTGATGCAGGGCCGGAATAGCATAGCTGTTCAAAACGCCTGCCGGAACGACTTCCCTGGTTTCATCTTCCTCAGATGTCTGCCTGGTGAATGCCCTGGTCTCAGGGTCTCTGCTTCCATCCGGGATCGCCTGCTCATCGTCATATAGGGTCCCGTGCAAATAGCTGTAACCCCATTTTCTATTTAATCCGAACATCAGCCGGGCGTCTCTTTCTTTAAAGTTTGTACCATAGACTCTGCCGTCATGTTCATTCTGATAATTCTTTGCTGTTTTAGCAGAACCTACGACACCCCAGACAAAACCGCCCTGGTTGCCATTGAGGGCAACAGAGCCGTTCCACAGGCCATTATTCGTCCCATAAACGCCGGTCACGCTGCCTTTGACCGTTCCTTCCGCGACTGTCGGGGCAGTCAGTAAGTTCACCACACCACCGATGGCATCCGGCCCAAAACTGAGACTCGCCGGGCCTTTGATAACTTCTGCATTATTAATCGCATTCTGATCTACTTCAATACCGTGTTCATCGCCCCATTGCTGCCCTTCCAGGCGGATACCGTTTTCTGCAGTGACAACCCTGTTGTAACCCAAGCCCCGGATAAATGGCTTAGCGACATTAGGACCTGTTGTTACGGCACTCACACCGGGCACACTGGCCAGCTCTGCTATTACATTGCCGGAAGCCGCATGTACGTCCATATAGGCCTTACTTACTGCGACCATCGGAACCGGATCCCTTTTTAAAGTAGTCGCCTTAGACAGGCCGGTAACAATGACCTGGTCTGCCTCTACCCAGGATTCCTCCAGTGAAACGTCCAACTTTTTGGGTGCATCAAAATTCAGTTTCTGGTTAACAGCCCCATAACCCACAGCACCGATATGTACCAGGTAAATGCCCTTAGGCAAGTCTTTAAACAGGTAATGGCCTGAAGCATCTGTAACTGCGCCGATCTTCAGATCCGGAATCGTGATAGAAGCGCCCTGAATGGGTGCTCCGGTCTTCTTATCGGTTACGATACCCTGCAACGTCCCTGATGTAAATACATCATCTGAATAGCTGCTGTTTGCGGATAAATTATTGTAAAAGCTCTTTGGCATTTTTGCCTCTGCCGGTGTACCGATGGTTATTAATAATGCTGTTATAAATAGTAAAGCGCCCAGTCTGTATTGCATGTCTTAATCTTTAATCCTTTAATACTAAAGGCCAATGTGAGTTGAAAAGTATGCAATAATCCATTTGCAACATTATTGCATTTTGCAAAAATGCCGCTATTTGCAACAATGTAACAAACGCAAGGTCTTAAATTTCTGCTAATTTGTCAACCGGTTGTCAGGCAGGCAGCGTGCATCCATGGTGATATTTAAGGCAATAGCGTATAACGGAGACTCATCTGAAGTTACAGATACCTGCCTTTTTTAATTTATATTTGAGCTGCGCCAATTTGGAACAGAAAACACCGGTATACATCAAAATATGTCTAAATTAATAATTTTTGCCGGATTACCCGGAACGGGAAAAACGACCCTGGCAAGGAGGTTATCTTGCAAGCTCAATTATTTCTACCTGCGGGTGGACGCTATTGAAGCGCCCTTTGCCTCCATAAACCCTAAAGCGGGGCAAGAGGGAGAGGCATACAGAGCCATGATCAATTTAGCCTATGAAAATCTTATTTTGGGGCACAATGTAATTGTCGATGCAGTAAATCCGCTTCACATCAGCAGAAGCATGTTTCACCAGTTGGCTGAGAGAACCAAAGCAGAATACATTCAACTCGAATTGAAAATCAAAGACACGCTTTTACATAAAAGTCGTGTAGAAAGCAGAAAGCCGGATATTGAAGGACTGGAAGTCCCTTCCTGGGAGGATGTCGTTAAGCGCGTATATGAAAGCTGGGATATAGCGCTGGATGGGGAAAATCATGAGATTTTGACGGATGACTTCGAAAGCGCCTTTAACCGCTGCTTAAGCGTTATCACTGGAAACGTCACGCAATGACTGATTTATAATAATATAAGGAGCACTTTACAGTGCTATAACACTATACTGAAATTTCTTCTGTCAGTTCAGATTTAAATACCGTTTCAAAGTGACGCCTCATCCGGGATTTAACTTCCCCGATGTCGACAGTGTGGCCCAGTTCTTTTTGCAGGGAGGTGGCCTTTTTCCCCTGAATCCCGCAGGGCACGATTAAATCAAAATAGCTCATGTCCGTATTGACGTTAAAGGCGAAGCCGTGCATGGTCACCCATCTGCTGCAGCGGATGCCCATTGCACAGATCTTTCTTTCGAAGCCTTTTTTATCCGGCTCCAGCCAGACACCGGTTTCCCCGGGGCTCCTGTCACCTTTAAGTCCATAATCGGCTAAAGTAAGGATCATTACTTCCTCCAGGCTCCTGAGGTACCAGCCCAGATCGGTTTTAAATTGTTCAAGGTCTATGATTGGATAGCCGACGATTTGACCGGGGCCGTGATAAGTGATATCTCCGCCTCTGTTGATGTGAAAATATTCAATTCCTCTTTTTTCCAGCGCCTCTTTAGAGACAAGCACATTTTCTTCATGTCCGCTTTTACCTAATGTATAAACAGGATTGTGCTCCACAAAGAACAATTCGTTTTCTATCTTATCTGCCTGTCCGGTTCTTTTCAGGGTGGTCTTTTCAAGTAATTTCCTTTCCTGAAAATCCCAGGCATCCTTGTAGGACATCCTGCCCAGATCTTTAAAAACAATTCGGTTCATCTGGCAAAATTACATTAATTAAGTATACAGGCGTCCGCTCCATCCTGATTCACCAGCTTGCCTGCAGGAAATCCAGGCCGTCCATCGTGTGTCAAAAATCTGCAATCCATCACCACCTACCCGTTCACGCTCCCATCCGAAATAACTCCGCTTTTCAGCCCCACAAACCAAAAATTATTAGTATAATCATCCCAAATTTATTACCTTTATTTCGAATAAAACAGCGGGTCATGGGAGAAATGAATATTTGGATCGGATTAGGGGCAGGCATTGTACTTGGAACAATCGTCGCCGTATTATGGTTGCGCAGCTCCTGGGTTTCCAGATCAGCCTATCAGCAGTTGACAGAAAACCACCAAAGGTCGGAACAGGCCTTAGCACTGACCTGCCAGAAGCTGGAGCAGGCACAGCTGCAGACCCATACCTTACAATCCGCTCTGGCGGAACAAAAAACGATTCAGGAAAGGCTTCAGCAAGACAATCTGGCCGCACAGCAGGAGTTGACAAGGGCTGGCGTTAAGACCGAAAGCCTGCAGTCCCGCTTAGCCGAAACCGCAGATGAACTTGCTTTTAAAAATCAGCAGATAGACCGGCTACAGGAAGCTGTTATGACACTGCGTTCAGAGAAATCTGAGCTAACAGCCCAGAACCGGTCCCTTGAGGAGAACCAATCCAGCCAGCAGCAGCAGATACAGCAACTGAACCAGAAGGCACACCTGGAATTTGAAAAGATCGCCACTGAAATATTAAAGGACCGGACCCAGACCTTTACAGAAACCAACAGAAATAATCTGGACGCAATACTGCGGCCGCTAGCCGAAAACATAGAAGGATTTAAGAAGATCATCCATGATACGCACCTTCAGGAAACCAAAGACCGGACAACTTTAGAGACAAAAATATCTGAGCTGATCAAACAGACTAATCAGGTCAGTGACCAGGCAAACAATCTGGCCACAGCGCTTAAAGGCCAGGTCAAAAAGCAAGGTAACTGGGGAGAAATGATTCTGGAAAGCATCCTGGAGCAATCCGGTCTGGTTAAAGACAGGCAGTACTTTTTGCAGGCGAGCCTAAAGGACCCTTCCGGTAAACAGTTGAGACCGGATGTGCTCATCAAACTGCCCGGCGCCCGGACCATTATTGTTGACTCTAAAGTATCCTTACTCGCTTATGATCGTTATGTAGCTGCTGCCACCCAGGAAGAACAGCAAGTGGCCCTCAAAGAGCACCTGCAGTCCATGTACCAGCATATAGAGCAGTTACATAGTAAGAATTATGACCAGTTAGAAGAATCCCTTGATTTTACGATGCTCTTTGTTCCCATTGAACCCGCTTACTTATTAGGCATCCGTGAGGACCCGGCTTTGTGGGCAAATGCCTATGGCAAAAGAATTTTGCTTATCAGCCCGACCAATCTCATTGCCTGTTTAAAACTTATGGATGATCTCTGGAAACGGGAGATGCAGAGCAGAAGTGCCATGGACATTGTCAAACAGGGAGAAAAGATTTATGAAAAACTGATCGGATTCACACAATCACTGGAATCTATTGGAGATCATTTAAATAAGGCACAGACGATGTATCAGAGAGCCTTTAGCCAGATGAAAACGGGCAGAGGCAATTTGATCGATCAGGCACTTCGTTTAAAGTCAATGGGCCTGAAATCTTCCAAAACTTTTTCTAAAGCGTTACAGGAAGATGCCACAGACAGTCAGCCTGAAGACCTGAACGAAGAGCTGCAAATTGAAAATACATCAGAAGAGCCCCACCCCGTTCCAGGGGCATAAATACTGCATTAAATATAGTCACCCGTTTAGAGTGATCAGGGAACAATCTTGATTTTATAAGCCCCCAGTAAGCCAGGCAGCCCTTCAAGGGAAAAAATAGCGCCGCTGACCTTATTGTGCTGCGGATCAATGGCATAATTGACTGCCGTGCTAAAATCAGCTTTTTCTAAATTAGTCTGGTCAAACTTTGCATCCAGCAGGTCAGATCCGCTAAATACAGCTTCTTTGAGTTGCGCACTGCTAAAATCCACATCTTTTAAAGAACAATCCCGGAACGTTGTTTTATCCAGTTTTAGCCCATAGAAGCTGCTGTGATCCAGTTTGCAGTCCCAAAAATGCATTTCCAGTGCAAAGGCGTTGCAGGAATCAAACAGCAGTCCACTCAGCTTACAATCCCTGAATACTGCCTGCTGAAAAATAGTTTCGGTTATCTTAGCCAGAGAAAGATCACAATGTTCAAAACGACAATCGAAAAATTTCACATTCGACAAATCCGTTTTCTGAAAATTACATCCGGAAAAGGTACAGTTTTCATAATGCGTATCAGGACTCTGCCAGGGCAAACCGACATTTTCAACATTCTCAAAATGCTGGTCTTGAACGTATTTTTCAGTCATAAAGCTTTTATTATTTTATAATTACTTAATTACCAGTTCATAACAAATTTAATTAAAATATTTGTATGGTGATTTATGAATTATTTTTGATTCTGGCACCGCTTTGGCATAATAATTACTACTAAAGTAGTTTAAAAATAGATATTCTGGTACCTGAATCTGGTAACATGGATAAACGGGAAAACGGATTTTGCGGTGATTAATAGTGAGAGTGATTTTTTTCCGGACCCTTATATAATCTCATCACCTATGCAGACCTTAGCCTCACAACACTTTTAAGGTCAGCATGCATTTGAACATCTATGGACTTAACCCTTGACGGTCTTCAAGTAAATGCATTTTCTTCTATACTTAAAGGCAGCGGCAACGAAGTTAATAAAACAGCATTAAATCTCCTTGAACAGATCCAAGGTATAACCAATGAAACATCGACTGAAAAAACCCAAAAAATGGTTGAACTGGTTATTGATGAAAAAGCAGGTACTTTGATTGTCAGCGGCATTCAGGGCCCTGTAAAGATATTTAGCAATACAAGAAAGTTATTATTGATCCGTACCGCACAGGACAATCAGGCTCATTTTAAGATCAGCCACCTGAAAAAAGGTCGTTATATTCTTGAAGCAGAGCATCAATTTTTTGAATTTGTCAGGTAATTGATGAATTTTTTATGCCAGTGCTAGAGAAGAGCTGACTTTCCCAAGTCGGCTCTTTTTATTGATAAAAGGCAGTCTCTCAACTGGCACTTAAACCTACACCTGGATCTATTTTCCGAAGCAGCGCCACAAGGTGAACCTATATGTTTTGACCACATAGTTCAATATCTGTAAATACTCTTTAAACACAACCAGCAGAACTGCATTTAATCGTATTCAAAAGGCCTGAACGCATCCCAAATGATATAATCAAAAAGACGCAAAACATAAAGGGCCGAATTTCAAAATTAAAGACGGCCCGGCTAATGGGCTCTCCGGTTCTCTTTTCAGTCGGCCGGTTATCATTCATCCTGCGTTCCCGCCTTGACATATCAACCCCTTCATTAGTTAACATTATAGTAAAGGGGGCTTAACATTTTATTCATCGGGCCCTTCTACTTTCGCCGCGTAATTAAAGATAACGGCAGGTATACACGATTGGTTGTACTGCGAAGCCTTTACCAAAATCAATAAGCTCCTAGATGAAAGAATTTTACTTAGATCGTTTAAATAAATTCAACTCAAAACACAAACACGGTAATCTTTTCCGAGGCAATATTCACAAAAAACTGATATGGACGCTTACGCTGCTTATCATGTCTATTGCTGCAAAGGCACAAAAGGATATCAGCGGTACTGTTCTGGATAATGAAACGCGCAAGCCTGTTTCAGGTGCAAGTATTACCGTCAAAGGAGTAAAGGGCGGTGCCATCACTAATGACGCAGGATACTTTACAATTCATCCCAAAAAAGGAGATTTTATAATGGTTTCCGCAATTGGCTATGCGCCAAGAACCATCCTGTTTAACAACCAACCCGTTTTACATGTTCTTTTAAAAGCCGAAGCGAAAGACCTTGAAGATGTACAGGTTGTCACTGCTCTTGGCATCGTTCGAGACAAAAGAGAATTGGGATATTCTACTCAAACCATCACCAGTGAACAATTGACAGATGCACAATCAGGTAACTGGACGGACGCCCTGGTGGGTAAGGTGGCAGGCCTGGACCTGGTACGGTCAAACAGCGGTCCCGGAGGTTCAAATAAAATTATTCTCAGAGGCGAAAACAACCTGACCGGAGATAATGAGGCACTCATTGTCTTAGACGGGGTCGTTTTGAACACGTCAAAACGTTCAGGCACCAACAGTGGCGAAGATGTATACGGCACCGGAAGCGATAATATGCCTGCAGACTACGGAAGTAATCTCGGAGACCTGAATCCAGACGATTTCGACAAAGTAAATATACTGGACGGGCCATCAGCTGCCGCCTTATATGGTCAAAGAGGGGCCAATGGAGCCATCATCATCACTACAAAGAGCGGCAAGAATAAACGGATGAGTATCAATTTTCGCTCAAATGCCAATATACAGCAGATTAACCGGTGGCCGGATTTGCAATATGAATACGGACAGGGCCTGGATGGAGCAGACTACTATAGTTATGGCAAAATGCCTGATGGCAGAGCCAGTACCAGCAGCACTTCTTCTGCCTATGGACCAAAATTTGACGGCCAATATTTTTATCAGTACAGCCCTGTTTTGCAGGGAAGAGATTCCGTTGCGACATTATGGCGTCCATATACCAATCAGATACGCGATTTCTTCCAGGACGGAAGCACATTAACCAATAGCATCAGTGTCAACGGCGGCAACGGTAAAACTACCTCAAGGTTCTCTTATACCAATACACATAATAAATGGATCATTCCGAATACCGGCTACAACCTGAACAATGTAGCACTGTCGTTTAATACGGATTTCAATGATAAATTACAACTAACCACACAGGTAAACTATAATAATAAAACCAGTGACAACCTTCCCGGTGCCGGTTACGGTAATCAGTCGCTGATGTACTGGTTTATCTTCTGGCAACCCAATTCAGATTTGAACTGGTTAAAGAACTACTGGGTGAACGGAGAAGAAAACAAAAAAATAAAATACCCCTACAGCTCCTATCCTGAGAACCCTTACGCTGTTGCCTATGAATTTATCAACCGCCTTCAGCGCAACGCTGTCACCGGCAACGTTAAAGCGGTTTACAAATTAACGCCCGACATCAGTTTGCAGGCGCGCACTTCTGTGGACCTTGCCTATGAGCAGCGGGCGCAGGAACGCCCGTGGGACGCAGGCACCAAGATGCCAAAGGGGAGCTACCGGGAACAGAATATTTTCTCAATGGAAAAAAGCGCGGATATAACAGCCACGTATAAAAAGGACTTTAATGAAAAATACGGGATTAATTTTATGATCGGAGGCTCTATTTTAAGAGATAAATACACCCGTGACGAGACCAGAGCAGACTCATTAAAATATCCGGGTCTGTATAGTTTTGCCAATTCCGCAGGCATACTGGCTTCTTTACCTTACCGCTCTGAATTTGCGATCAACAGCTTATATGGATTATTAAGCGGGCATTACAAAAACTTCCTTTACGCAGACTTTACAGCCCGTGAAGACTGGAACAGCACCCTGGCTACGCCTACACGTACTGAGAATGCCGGTTTCTTCTACCCTTCGGTCAGCTTAAGCTTTATTCTTTCAGATGCTGTCAGACTGCCGGAGTTCATCAACTACGCGAAGCTCAGGCTATCTGCCGCAGGCGTAGGGAGCGGTGGCACAAGTCCGTACCTGACCGCCTACAACTATACATCAGCGGGTGTCGCTTTTGAAGGAGGCCTTCAAAATCCTTCCAAGCTCCCTAACGCTGACCTGAAACCGTTAAAGACCACTACCTATGAAACAGGATTCAATCTTTCTATGTTTCATGACCGGTTGACAATGGACCTGACCCTTTACACCGGCAATACACGTAACCAGATACTTTCCCGCATCATTGACCGGGCTTCCGGTTACACAACAGCGGTTATTAATGCAGGACAGATCAACAATAAAGGTATTGAGTTCACCTTAAACGCAACGCCTGTGAAGAGCACTGATTTTAAATGGAATACGACCATCATCTATTCAAGCAATAAGAACAGGATCATCAATTTACCAGACAGCAACATCGTTTTGTATAAAGGCCCTCAGGGAGGTACAGAGATCATAGCCAAACCGGGAGGAAGCATGGGCGACCTGTACGGTATCGGGTTTGAACGCTCACCCGATGGTCAGGTGGTCTATGATGAAACCACAGGTTTTGCCAAGCTGACCTCGGATGTAATCTACCTTGGTAACACCACACCAAAAGGCCGGGTCAGCTGGGGCAATAAGTTCAGTTATAAACGTTTTAGCCTGAACTTTTTGTTTGATGCGCAATATGGTGCAAAAGCCTATTCCCTGACGGCTTACAAACTGGCGGAGCAGGGGAAAACTACCAATACGCTTCCCGGCCGCTATAACGGCATCATCGGCAATGGCGTGATTCAGAATGCAGATGGCAGTTACCGGAAAAATGATGTCATCGCTACAGACATTGATGAATTCTACCGTTCCATGTACGGTGCTAATAATGGCGAAGGAGCGACATTCTCTACCGACTTCATTAAATTCAGAGAAGCCACTTTCAGCTTTAACCTGGGACCAAAAATCACCAAACGAATGGGCCTGAAGAAGCTCTCCATCGGCATATATGGCAGAGATCTGTTTATCTGGTCACCATGGCCTGACTTTGACCCTGAATTCGGGACACTGAGTGGAACTGATATTATTAAAGGATTTGAGATTGGTCAGTTTCCTTCCAGCAGATCGTTCGGCGCTAACTTAAATATTGGATTTTAATAATAATAAAATGAAAAAATACATTCGTACAATATTTTACAGCTGCCTGCTTATCGCTGTTTTCGGTGCCGGCTGCACAAAAGACTTTACCCAGATCAATACAGATCCGAACAACATCCCATTTGCCCTGCCGGATCAACTGTTAGCGCCCGCTCTGGTATCGGTCATGACATACAACATGGTTAGAAACAGAGGTTTTAATAATGAACTGATGCAAGTAACTGTCAATCAGAGCGACGCTGATGCGACTGTCTTTCGTTATGATTTTAAAGACAGCTACTCTGATTATTTATATAATGGCTGGTATTCTGAGCTGACCAATTTTAAAGATCTGTATGCCATTTCCAGTGAGGAGCTTAACTACAATCCCTCTTACATGGGCATTTCCCTGATTTGTCAATCCTGGATTTATTCTATGCTTACAGATACTTATGGAGATCTTCCCTTCACCGAATCCAACAAAGGCAAGACAGAAAATAACCTGGAACCTAAATTTGATACGCAAAAAGACATTTACGACAGCCTCTTTCAGTATCTGGAAAGAGCGGACACCCTGTTAAAAAAAGGCACCGGCATTTCTTCAGCCAGCGATCCGGTCTATTACGGGGATGTTGCGAAATGGCGTAAATTCGGGAATTCACTCTACCTCCGGCTGCTTTTAAGAATATCAGCAAAGGCAGAAGTCAGCGAAAAAGTAATCGCCAAAATACAGGAAATTATTGCTAATCCTTCGGCCTACCCACTTATGGCGAGCACAGATGATGACGCAGTACTTCGCTGGACCGGCCAGGGCGCATATATATCTCCCTTTGTATCAACAAGGGCGCAGGACTTTCGCTCACCTTCTGTTTGCAGTTTCTTTATTGATAATCTGGTAGCATGGAACGATCCTAGGATCAGCATTCCCATTTACGGGCAAGGCGGTGTAAACCGCCTGGGCATTGCACCGGTCTCCGGTAATTATCTTGGTGTAGCCAGCGGATATGTTTCCGGCGGGGGCGAACCGAAAGGATCTTATTTCTATGCCACTGACCAAACCGTTTCCAGCCTTACGCCTCCGGCCATAACCATGCAGACAGATCCCATGACAGGACTTATCATGAATTACGCTGAACTTCAGTTTATACTGGCTGAGTGTACAGTGAAAGGCTGGATTACAGGTGACGCTGCTTCCTATTATAACAAGGGCGTAGAAAGCGGCATTAAATACTGGCTCCCTAATTGGGATGTGCCTGTAGCAGATTATCTGTCAGCTGCAGATATACAGTGGAATGAGAATGGAACCCGTGAAGAAAAGATGGAACAAATAGGATTACAGAAATATTATGTTCTGTTATGGGCAGATCTTGAACAATGGTTTGAATACCGCAGAACAGGTCATCCTGTTTTACCGAAAGGTCCCGGACTAAAAAATGGAGGTGTGATGCCTGCCAGGATGAAATACCCTATCTATGTTCAGGCAACAAATCCAACTAATTACAAAGCCGTTATCCAGCAGCAGGGCCCCGATGAGATATCTACACAAGTCTGGTGGCAAAAACCTTAAATGAATCAAAAGAGAAGTAGTTCAAAAATGAGAAAATCTAAAATATACACCATTATTCTTTTACTGATTGCTGTGGCAGGTATCAGCTGTAAAAAAGATAGTTTTCCGGGCGCTACGGAAAGCCCTTATATTTCTATTTTCGATGTCCGAAATCTGTATAAAGGGCAACCCATCACTTTGACAAAAACAAACATGTTCGGCGCGACCCAAATCGCAGGGGTCACCATCTCAGATCACAGTGGCGGTAATATAGCTGAAGGGCTGCTGATGTTACAGGACAGCAGAAGGCTAAATAAGCTTCGAGGCATTGCCTTAAGTTTGGGTGCCACGGCCAGCAATTATTTACCGGGAGATTCCCTAATCGTTAATATAGAGGATGGAAAGCTGGAGCAGATAGATGGTATACTGACAATTTCGGGTATCGCTGAAAACGCGGTCCATAAGGTTTCCTCTAACAATCCCATTCCTTTAAACCGTGCCACCACAGCACAGATACTGGCGAGTCCTGACGATTATGAGAGTGTCTTATCTGTTATTATCAAAGGAGGATTCGATCCTTTGCCAGTTGAAGGAGAGACCCTTGCCGGTACCAAAACCCTAAATGACGGTTTTGGCAATATAGGTCTGGAAACCAATAATAATGCGGCTTTTTCCGCAACTCAGGCACCTGTATTAGCCAATTACTATGGCATTGTCCTAAAAAAGCAACAGGGAGACTCTCTTGTCCCGTATTTTAAAATGCGTACCGGTGCTGATCTGGCGATTTTAAGTTCTACTATTACCATCCCGCCTGCGATCATCACCGGTTTTATGAGCGATGTCAAAGGCGGTGATGGCAATTATGAATATGTACAATTCAGAGCCTTGAAGGATATTGACTTTAGCGTAACGCCATTTGCGCTGGTCGTTTCCAATAATGCCAATGCCTCCACCCCTACTGGTGTACCATCCAAAGGCTGGGCAACAGGTGGCCTGCGTACTTATAAGATCAATATGTTCAGTGGCAAGGTGAAAACGGGCGACTTCTTCTACGCAGGAGGAGCCGGTAAGACGATCAATGGTTCGGGGTCTACCAGTATAAGCAGCTCTAACTGGATACGGGCTTACGACTATACTAAATATGACGGAGATAGTTTTGGTACAGCAAAAGGAGGACTGATGGCCAACAGCGGGAATTCCTTTGGTATCGCTTTGTTTGCGGATTCTACCGTCACTGCCCAATCTGTCCCGGCTGATGTGGTCTGTATATCGGGCGGAGGCAGTCTTTATAACAGCACCGCCGGATACCGGATTACCAATAACGATTTTTATGATATTAAAAACCCCATTACGTTAGAAGATCAGCCTTTTTTCCATCAAGGCACAAATACGTTATGGTTCACCTATAATACAGCCGATCAGGGATACTTTAATATGCTGGGTGGTGTATATAATTTAAAACTTGGTCGCTGGACCACTGCCAGGGCACAAAATAATGTGCTTTTGACAAAGGCTTCAGTGTTGTCAGAAATTGAAGGCGAAGGGTCCACGCAAATAAATCAGTAAATTGCAAAAGCTATAAAGTGAGGCTTCCATCATAAATAAACCTATAAACGCAAAGCAGTGGATACCAGAAGAGATTTCATTAAAAAATCAATGATGCTTTCAGGGGCTGCAGGTGTGGCCCACTTTATGCCAGCATCCATTCAAAAAGCTCTTAATATTGATCCCCGTCCGGGAAGCACATACCTGGATGCGGAACATATTGTAATCCTTATGCAGGAAAACCGGTCTTTCGATCATTGCTTTGGAACGCTTAAAGGCGTGCGAGGATTCAATGACCCCAGGGCAGCAGAATTCCCGGGAGGTTCACCAGTGTGGTTACAGTCAAATAAAAAAGGCGAAACTTATGCGCCTTTCAGGCTGGATATCCAAAAGACCAAAATCACATGGATGGGCTCTTTACCGCACTCCAGAGGAAGCCAGGTGGATGCCTATAACAACGGCAAACATGACGGTTGGCTGGAAGCAAAGCGTTCTGGGCATAAGAAATTCGCAGAAATGCCCTTAACACTTGGATATTACACAAGAGAAGATTTACCCTTCAACTATGCGCTCGCAGATGCATTCACTGTCTGCGATCAGCATTTTTGCTCTGCTATGACCAGTACGACTCCCAACCGGTCTTTTTTCTGGAGTGGTAATATTATAGATGAAGGGGATGGCAGGCCCCGCGCTAATATTCGAAACCCAAATTTCACATTTGCCGGTAAGACCTGGAAAACTTTCCCCGAAGCCCTGCAACAAAACGGAGTCTCCTGGAAGTTTTATCAGAATGAAATCAGCTGTGCCGGCGGATTTAAAGGAGAGGAACGCTCCTGGCTGGCTAATTTTGGCTGCAATAACCTTGAATTTTTCAAAGCATATAATGTCAAATTCTCAAAAAAATACCGGCAGCGGTTAAAAGAGCTGGCTGCCAGTCTTCCGGCCGAAATAAACAAGTTAAAGGAAACTAAGCCAAAAGACGAGGTGCATGCGTTGAAAATTAAAACAGCCATTGCAAAAAAGGAAGAAGTATTGGCTAATACAGAACAGGAAATTAAGGAATGGACAGATGAACATTATAAAGCACTTACTCCGGAGCAAAAAAAATTAAATGAAAATGCATTTGTTGTCAATAGTGGCGACCCAGACTACAGAAGTCTGTCTGAATTAAAGTACACTGAAGGCGGAAAAGACAGATCACTTAAAGTGCCGGCCGGAGATTTGCTTCACCAATTCAGAGAAGATGTCAATGGTGGAAAACTTCCCACAGTCTCCTGGCTTGCCGGCCCCCAAAACTTTTCCGACCATCCGAGCGCACCCTGGTACGGCGCCTGGTACGTTTCAGAAGTCCTGGACATTCTGACTAACAACCCCGAGGTATGGAAAAAGACCATCTTTATCCTCACCTATGATGAAAATGATGGTTACTATGATCATGTTCCTCCCTATATCGTACCTGACAGCAAAGATCCCGGCACGGGGAAAGTATCTGAAGGGATCGAAACCGAAAAAGAATACGTCAGGCTAGATAATGAGCTCGCCCAGGGCATCCCCAAAAAAGAAGCCAGAGAAGCAGCCATTGGACTTGGCTTCCGGGTCCCGCTCGTCATTGCTTCGCCCTGGAGCCGTGGGGGAAAAGTATGCTCGCAGCTTTTTGAACACACTTCTACCTTACAGTTTCTGGAAACATTTGTCAATGAAAAATTCAACAAAAAGATCGACTTTAGTAATATAAGTGCCTGGAGGAGGGCAATCAGCGGCAATCTGACTTCCGCATTCAGTCCCTTTGACAGTAAATCTGAGCGGCTTCCTTTTCTGGAAAGAAATAAGATAGTTCAGAGAATTTATAACGCTAAATTCCAGCAGGTACCTGCAGGATATATAAAGCTGTCTGCAGCTCAGATTTCGCAGGCAGTAACCGACCCATCCAAATGTGATTTCCTGCCCCGTCAGGAACCGGGCACCAAAACCGCCCTTGGCCTGCCTTATGAGTTATACACTCATGGCAAATTAAATAAGGATACAGGGAACTTTGAACTCCATTTTGAGGCAGGCATTCAGTTCTTTGGCGATAAAAGCACCGGGGCGCCATACAGAGTGAGCACACCGGTTCTTTTTGATAAACACCCCGCCGGTAGGAACTGGTTTTTCGCCTGTAAGCCCGGCGATAAGATTTTTTATGAATTTCCGGTTCAGTCATTTCAGGGCGGGCTGTATAAGCTGGCAGTAAATGCACCTAATGGATTCTACCGTTATTATGAAGGCGGCCCTAAAGATCCACAAATAGAGATTACCCTTCAATACGAGAAAAATAGAATAACCGGTAAGCCTACAGGTAATATTATACTAGTCTGTATCAACCACCATCCCTCTGAATCCTATACTTTAGAGATTTCAGATAACAAATACAGAAAGCCAAAGCTAGAGTCGGTTGTTGCTCCTGGCAAAAAAGAAATCAAGGCAGACCTGCAAAAGAGCAATGGCTGGTATGATATAACAGTTGCTGTCAGAGGCCTGGATTCTTTCAAGCAGATATACGCAGGACATGTTGAAAATGGTCAACAAAGTATAACAGACCCGGCTATGGCCTAAAGGTGACAAACATTGCTTTAGTAGATAGTCACCAATAACGGCAGTGATGTTTCGCCAAAAATAACGGTAGCAAGGGGGTGTTCCAATTCAATCGTCGTAAATTTATGAGACAAAGGCACTTTGCAGCTAAAACCGTTATATTCATTGGATCGTAGAATCCATTAGATAGTCTGGTTCTCACGGCCTTTTAAGTTTCAGATTGGGGGTGGGACCCCGTATAAGAGAGTATACTTTATTCAGCCGGAAGGCAAAGTGCTTTTGCTTTTTTTAATCCTAATCTCTGTAAAGTTATGAAAAAAGGAAAAAAGGCTGTTGAAAGCCCAAAGAAATTTACCAGTATTCCCATTCAAAACCCTAATGCCGCCGGAATTGATATTGGTGATACCATCCATGCGGTGGCGGTGCCGGAAGGGCGAGATCCTGAGCCTGTTCGGATCTTCAAGACCATGTGCTGTGATCTGGAATCAATTGTCCAGTGGCTAAAGGATTGCCATATTGATACAGTGGCGATGGAGTCAACAGGTGTCTATTGGAAACCGCTATTCACTTTACTCATCCGGAATGGATTCGAAGTCTTTTTAGTAAAGCCGGATCATGTGAAGAATATTACGGGCAGAAAGACAGATATGAGTGATGCTGCGTGGATCCAGTGGCTTCATAGCGTAGGCTTGCTCAAAAGTTGTTATTTACCTGATGAGGCTCAACAGACACTCCGTACCCTGGTGCGGCACCGTAAGACGATACTGAAAGATTCCAGCCGGTTTGTTTTACGGATGGAGAAGGCCCTGGAACTGATGAATATTAAGATCCATACTGTTATCGCTGATATTACCGGCAAGACGGGAACAGCAATTGTACAGGCCATTATAGCGGGTGAAAGAAATGCAAAGAATTTCCTGCCCCTGGTAGATGGACGCATTAAGGCTTCTTTAGAGGACATCGAAAAATCGCTTCAGGGTCATTGGCAGCAGGATCAGTTATTCATGCTGGAGTCAAATTACCGGGCCTATCAGTTTTTACAGGAAGAAATCGTTAAGATTGATCTTGAAATTGAACAGGCACTGCAACAATATGCGGCAATGAACAACGATGGAGCATTACCACTGATAAAGACTACGCCGGCTGATCAGAAAAAGGAAAGCGCAAAAAAAAAGGGCAAGAATAATCCTGCCATTAATATCAGAGAATACATGAAGGTGATATTAGGGACAGATGTACTTGAGATTTATGGATTAGGTGAAATCGGGGCACTGGAAATCGTTTCAGAAGCAGGCTCCGATATGACCAAATGGCCAACAGCCAAACATTTTGTTTCCTGGTGTAGCCTCTGCCCCAATAATAAGATCTCCGGAGGCAAGTTATTAAGCAGCCGGGTAAGAAAAGGATCTGGTTCCGTTGGCCAGGCATTCAGGATGATAGCCAATAGTGTTCAACGCAGCGATAATTGGCTGGGGGATTATTTTAGACGCATGAAGACAAAGGGAGGCAATAAATATGCGATTGTAGCTACGGCAAACAAAATTGCTACAATCTACTACAGAATGGTTAAAGAAAAAGCTCCCTTTAACCCCGTTGAAATAAATGAGTACCAACAGAAGCGTAAACTGGCCAAAATAGCCTACCTGGAAAGAAAATTGGCAACACTTAAAGCAGAAACTGCCTGAATAAAATGTTGATTTTTAAGGCAATACTTTTTAGTTATATAAGAGAAAATAGAGATTCAATTCAGACTGTGCCGGTGACTTTAAAAGTTATCGGCACTTTTTGTTGGACGGACTCAATCATCAATATGCAATCTACACATACTTAAGCACTCGGTAAACAGTACAATTATTGATAATCAATCCACAGTTAATGACAATTTTTTTGCATTTTTTTCTTTTTTTTAAGCATTAGTGCGAAAAGTGTCAATTAATCCCTTAACTTTATGATAGAAACGGCTCATTTTCAGACAATTTATAGAGCTTTTTACAAAGAAAAACAAACTAATAGTTGAGACAAAATTATCAGCTACATTAAAATTAGGGGAGGCAATTATGAGGATCAGAGGTAAAAATGAGAATCAAAAACCGACCATTAAGTATTATTAATTTTTATATTGTCAATTCCTGACAATAGCCGCTTTAATTTCGTGGAATTAAAGTGTCCAAAATAACCAATTGAATATCAAAGCAACTAACCCATTGCAGCAGTATTCGAACAATTACCCTTTATCTGCTGGTTAATTTGGCACCTACTCCACTGACGCACAACCTTACGAGCAACATGAAAGGTTTATTGTTCCGATACCAGAACATTAAATCTAATGGAACAGGTATAATTTTTTAATCTAGCGTATTAAAGATTTATATTTTTTGCATGCTTGACAAATTAAGTGCGATAACAAGGATAATTGAAAAGATAAAAAGGTTTCCCGTGACTTTCGAAAGTATGCGGGACTGGGTACGCTATGAAAACATCGAAATTTCTGACAGGACCTTATATAGATATTTAGAAGAAATCAAGAATCTTCCGCTAAATGACGGCAGGGTAATCACTATTGACGGTGATTATAACAAAAAGACCTGGAAATTTGAGTTTGATAAGAGCGCCCATGAATTTGGAGAAAGTGATATTAAAAGCTTCTTATTATTAAAGAACCTGGCCCCTGCGGCTTTAACCAAGAAGCGCCAGGGATCCATCGATAAAATCGAAGAAGTGCTTTTTAAGGCCCAGAGTAAGAGTAAGTTCGAGTATCATATGCAATCCTTACCTCAGGCGCAGATCAAGACCTCCAATTTCAATGAGTATGTGTATAGTGAGGAAGAACAACAAAATCTGGATACGTTGATCTGGGCTATGCAACATAGCCGCAAGCTTAAAGTCATGGATATCGAGCTGGATGCCAGGCATCCGACGTCTTTACCTCCGCTGCCCACCGTTATGCTTCCCATGCAGGTCCTTTACCATAATGGGAGTATTTACATTTTATTACTTATAGAGAGTACTTTAGAGCTGGAGATCTATGATCTGTCCAGGTTTAAACAATTTGATATTCTTGAGAACATATTCAGTACGCAAAAGTTCATGGATCACTTTTATGCAGAAGCCAGTAAACGCTTCGGCGTAGAACCGAATTTAAATGATGAGATCTATGATATCCGGCTGGAGTTTTCTCCTAATGCGGGCGCCTTTATTAGTAACAGGTTTTGGCATTGCACCCAAAGATTTGGACAGAAAGCGTCTGGCAAATGGGAAATGCGGATGAATACCGGCATTAACACGGAGCTGGTGGACTGGATCTTTGGCTGGGGCAACCAGGTAAAAGTCCAGGGTCCGGAACTATTACAAGACAAATTAAAAGAGAAATTGGTTACGATGATGGATATATACCTGAATCTCACCCAATGAGCATCTAACAACTTCAAAAAATAAGAACCCAGGCAACATATTGATTCACAGAATATAAATTAGATAAAACTAAAAAGATCAGAAAACTAACACGGAGAAAAAGGATTATTTTTAAAGTACTTTATAAGACAAAACAACAACGCCCCTTAAGGGAACCGTAGCTTAACATACAATATTCTAATTCATTGTCATCAGAACTATGCTTTCAGATATAGTTCCTGAGATTTTTTGTGCCTATCTGTTCCTCTAAACCTGGCCTATAAGTTCTTAACTACCAATCGCATTGTCAAAGATTGACAATGGCGCAAATAACTTTACACCTCAATCATATTCATAACAGCAAAATTCAATTGTACCATGAAAACATTTTTACTTAAAAATCCCAAACGAATACTGGCTGTCGCTGGCCTTGCTAGTATTTGCGGGTTATTCGGAACGGCTAGCGCACAATACACAGGACGGATATATGCTGATGCCCAAGCATGGGGAACCAGTGGGCTAGGATCTAAAACTGTAAGCAATGCAGGAGATGCACTTGCCACTTCCTCATTACAGGATTTTTCTACGCCGTCAATTACTCTTGGAGCATTAAACACTACAGTTAGACAGTATTTACAGTTTCATAATGCGGACAATTCTGTCATGACATTACCGACAGGAACCGTAGTGCATATCAAAGTGGGAGTCTCTGCAGGTTTATTGGGCCTTGATGTTGCAGGTTTACTTGGCAATACGACTATTGGTTCATTTACTGGCTTATCTGGAGGTAATGGGACTGCGAATGCTACCAGAACTCCGGGTCCATCAACTTCTGGTGGCAATACATTGCTCACGTTGTTATCGGGAGCCGGAACAGATGAGATCGCCTATACCACAACAGCACCCTCGAATGGCATATATTTAGAACTTAAAACTCCAGTAATCGGGGTTGGTTATTCCGGTGACTTATTTCACGCCTATATATACGGTGATGTTGCTACTTCACCGGAGTGCCCTAAGACCATTGACTGGACTTACAGCACAGGAGCAAGCGGACTAGCAAGTGCAGTTGGCAATTTAAGTACAATTAATAATCCAGAAAATGCAGTCGATCAGGATCCTACGACTGCTGCTACACTTAATCCAGTTAATGTCTTAAACACAACAAATTTCAATTTAACATTGAATACTCCCGCCAAAGTAGGTGATTCAATAAGGATTTTAATTTCCAATCCTAATTCTGGCTTATTGAATTTAGCAGCATTACACGGAATGGCAATCAAAGCTTATGATGGCCCCAATCAGGTAGGTGCTAACATTGATGAAACATCAGGTTTATTGACCCTACAACTTTTGCCACAAAGTACTGGTATAAATGCCATCACTGGATTAGTAGAAGCAACTGGTGCACAAACATCAACCACTTTCGACCGAATTTCACTCCAGATTGGTGGTGTAGCAGATGTTTCTTCTTTACTAGGCAATGGCTCAATTAATATCTACGGTGTTGATGTGGTTGTACCAGCTCCAACCCTTGGAGCAGGCAAATCTGACATTTACGCCTATGCCGGCAGGACCGTGGATTTAAGTTCCCTGGCAACGAGCAACGCTGCAGGAGATCCAATTGTCTGGATTGATTCTACTACAGGAGCCGAGGTAACTTCTACAACTATTACAGCTTCTTCAAATAATCACTATTACGGGTTATCTCAAAGAAACGGCTGTACAGATGCATCAGATACCGCTAAAGTATTCTTGCATGTAAATAAAACCACTAGCCCTGCGCTGACAGCCGGTAACGTAGGTACAGCTTACTCACAAGTAATTACTGCCAGCATCGATGGCGATCAGGATTTACCAAATGCGCCAGTTTACTCCTTTACTTATGCAAGTGGCTCTTTCTCACCTACAGGGACAGTTAGAATGAACCTGTTGACCACTCCGGCTAATTCAAGCTTTGCCTTCTATGCGATGGCTCCAGTTTATGCTGCTGGTCCTTTAAGTGCTGTTGCCTCACAAGCCTTTGCAACAACAGACTTAACACATGGATTAAGCTTTGATGATGCCACAGGTACTGTAAGCGGAACTCCTGACGCAGAAGGGACTTATAGTTTGACATTGAATGTTCATGATAACGCGAATAATTTAGATGCTGGTCAAATTACGAAAACCATTGAAATCGCAGCTGCTCTTCCTGTTACCATGTCTGACTTCCAAGTTAAACTGGACAACAACAAGAATGCTGTATTAACATGGATTACAGAGTCTGAGCAAGGTAGTATCCGTTTTGATGTACTTCATTCTAACGATGGGGTCAACTTCTCTACTATTGGTTCTGTAGATGCTGCTGGTGTTTCTACTAAGACTAAGCACTATACATTTACTGATAACAACCCAGGTGCTAAGAGTTACTACAAACTGAATATCGTTAAAAACGACGGTATTAAATCTTCCGATGTAGTAAGTATCTCTGGTGGACGCGTTGCAGGCTTCTCTATCAATCCTAACCCGGCAACTAATGACATTACAATTACAGGTATCAATGCTAGTGATATCAAATCTGTAAATATCTATGATGCTGGTGGACGTTTAGTACAAAAAGCAACCAATAATCATATAAATGTTCGCAATCTGTCTCAAGGTATCTATTTTGTAACAATAGTAACCAAAGATGGTAATAAGACAAACGGTAAATTTCTTAAGAAATAAAGAATAAAACCTGTTATGAAAAGGGGCTCCTCGTTTGAGGAGCCCTTTTTTACTTTACACCGTTAGTTGACTAAGCCTGTTGAGATTCTGTTTTGTTACAAAAATATCTTATACGATTTCAATTCCGCATTATGCATAGTGCCCGGACATCCCAGGTGATTGTCAGAAATACTTGGCAGCATTCGGCTATGTTTAATCCGCACTCTTAATAATATAAATTACGGAGCTGTATTTTCTAGGATCTCCCTGAGCTTTTTGATTAGAACTTAAACCTTCCCAAAATGCCCTTAGCAGATTCTTTTTTCCTCTACGATAGCCCTCACTGAGCATACTTACGTAGTAGCTGTCGAATTTCATGGGCAGCATTTTAGTTACCAATAAGCCATGCTTCTTCATCAGGACCTCCATGCTTTTCGGGGAAAAATGCCATAAATGTCTTGGCACGTCCCATGCGGCCCAATCCCTGCCATAATACTTGGCATCAAAACTGGTAAAATTAGGTACCGCGATAATAAGTGTGCCGTCCTCTGTTAGGATTTTCTTGAAAGTATCCAGATATTCATGTAACTGATGAACATGTTCAAGTACATGCCATAGTGTAATTGCATCATAATGGCCAGCCGGCAACTCAAAAAGGTGACTTAGATCCTGCAACTGTACCTGAAAGTCTCTTGCAGCATTTTTTCTGGCATCCTGATCAGGCTCAAGGCCGGTAACTTTCCAGCCGGCTCCCTGCATTACACTGGCAAATGCACCGGTGCCCGCACCCACATCCAGCAAACTTCCTTCCATTTGACCGCTGACCTGACGAACCAGGTGCAATTTTTGTTGCAAGGTCCTTTTACGAACCGCGTGGTATAACCGGTTAATCAGCCCTTTTTTTGTATTACTATGAGATACGTATGTGTCAGATTTATAATACGTACCAATGCTTTCCGGCCCTGGGACGCCTTGGGTAAATCTAAAAGAACAGTCCTGACAGCTCCAAATCTCAAAAATCTGTTTAGAAACCGTATGATCTTTGGCCTCCAGCGCTCTGCTTACCGCATTGCTGCCACATACCGGACAGACCCTGTGAACAATTGTATTTTCCATAAAATGCTAAACGGTGATCCCGCTTCTGGCAAAGAAACAAATTAAATATGATATATTTTGTGATAATCACGCTGCAAACCCAGTAATTTTGTAAAATATAAAGGGGTTAATAGGTCGTTGATTATTAATGAACTAACTTCACGGAAGATTTATGCAGCAAAAGGTCTCCATAAGAAAGACACTCAAGCAGCTTGGGTTTTATGCACCTGTTACAGGTTACTTCTGCCTATTTCTTATAGGCTCAGCTCTTTGCTTTGCCTGGCTGAAGTCCCAGCCAAAGATGCCAGATACCCCCTTTCAGGATGTATTTGTACTGCTATTAAAAATTACGTTATATATCAGCATTACACTACTGGCGCTTTCGTTGTTAAGTGTACTAATTTCCTGGATCTGCTTTTATTTTAACAAGAAAAGAGGCCGGGTGCAGTTTCATATAAGAACCAGGCCCTTTGACACACCCTATCAGCCTATTGAGCTAAAGCTCCATCCTATACTTCGTCCCATACTTGGTTATATAAAACTTCGCTTCATATACGATAATGGCACCTTTTCTGATAAGATACAGCTGGTAGAAGATGAGCATGCCAACTGGTTCAACCAGCATCTGGAAGGATTCTACGACTGGAAAATAGAGAACATCAGGGAATACAGGATATCCAGTGTGATCGTCTATTTTGAGGATTTCCTGCAATTCTTTTCCATGGCTATTAATCTGGCCAGCTCAGAGCGGTTCTACACGCCGCCACAAAATGGAGAGCAGCACAGCATATCAGCATCGCATCGCAATACGGAAACAAGGGTACACCGCATTGAAAGAATGCGCCGGGTCAAAGGGGATCTGTTAAATTATAAAAAGTTTGAGAATCAGGATGATATACGCAGAATTGTCTGGAAGATCTATGCCCGAAGCAGGGAATTGATGATCCGTACACCGGAAATCCTTGAACCCTACGCTTCACATATGCATTTATATGTTTCTTTTTACTCGGACTATATAAATGAACATAATGAAATCACGGATGAGCCGTTGCTGAACTTCTATAAGAAAACCGTCTGGAATATCTATAAAACCATTAAAAAGGAACATACAGAACTCAGATGGGTATCCGATCAGCCGGAAAAGGCTGTTACATTCGACGGTCATCCCATTAAAGAAGAGGAGATCAAGCATCTGATCGCCCTTAGTACCTGGCAAGGGACAAAGGATATACTTAATTTTGTCAATACAAAACAGGCAGCTATCGTCGTGATTTCTTCCCTGACAGGCGTAGAACAGGTGCAGCAACTGGTAGAAGAATTTGGTAAAGAAATCACCTTTATTCTTGTTCCCTTATCGCTTTGTATCGGTAAACAAAAATTATCGAGCTGGTTGTCCTGGTTTTTCCTCCAGGCTGAAAAGGACAAACAAGCAAGATATCGGTCCAGGTGGGCTCTTTCTTCTCTTAGGAAGCATCTTCTGAAAAATGAAAGAAAACTCAGTAAAATTATAAATACAATACCAGAAATAAGATAAGCGGCTATTCATGCATATAGAAAGAGCACATAGTTGGAAAAAATTAGGCGTGCAATGCCTGTTACTTGCACTGCCTACCATTTTCTTTGCCTTTGTGGTGCTCATGAAATTGAATGCCAATTTCGTGATCCTGCAAAACCAATGGATTTACCAGGGTGTATACTTCTCGGTAGGAATTATGCTGTCACTGGTATTTTATAGCTGGCGGTTCAGATTTATCAGTACAGCCCTGGTACTTGCGTTATTTTATTACATTGGATATAAGATTTTAGAACAGATTGCTGTCGGAGAATTTGACATGTTCTTTTTCTCCGTTCAGTACCTGATATTTGTATTCATCTTTTCTATAGGCTGGCTGGTGGGCTTCGGTTTTAGCAGGTGGCGCTTTTTTACCGTGGTCTGGGTCCTGTTTCTGCTGGCCATTGAAATTATCATTGTCAGCAAAATCACAACCGTAACTGCGGGCGCAATCGCTCTTGGTTTTATTCCGGTACTGCTATACACCTTTTATATTATTTACACCTCGGAACTAATCCGAAATCTGAACGAGCATCAGTCATCTTTCAGGTGGTATCTGACCAAACGCGTAAGTGGTTTTTTCGGTGTCATCATACTGATCTTCGCCATTATTTTCTATATCTTCAGAAAGGACTTTACGAATATAGAAAACGCCTGGAAAAAGATCGAAAGCCACTATAACGATGAGCACTCTAACAGCCAACGGATGACAAAGGTCAATAGAGACGGAACGCTTAGCAATGCCGGCAAGATGCCGCTCAGCGGTTCGCTCAGCAAAACCAAGCAATTAGTCTTCGTCGCCCATCTTAACAACTTCTTTGCGGATGGAAGTACGCAAAATCCCTTATATTTTACTGCGGACTATTATACCAAGTTTGACAGCGCGACCCAGACTTTTGCTACTGACACATTAAGGCCTTTTAACGACTTATTTACGCCCGATCCTTCTCAGATATCACTATTCTTTACAAAAACAGATAGTACGGCCATTAGGAACTCCCTGGCTACAAAGTATAGAAAAGTAGTAGAAGCAGATGTCTATAAGGTTGCTTTGTCGCCCAGCGATTACCTGGCACCCAGCACTGCGTTCTCTGTACAACCTATTCCTGTACCTTACGAGTATACGAGTCAATATACAGCAGCCTATCATGCCAAAATGTGGGTCAGTGACCTTAACAGCGCTTATTTTGTGTACAACCCCGCCGGAAATACAATACTGGAGGATTTTCAAAGAACAAGATATGATCTGTTAAGACAGGATTCAGGTTATAATGGAATCGATAGTGCATTTCTAACCTATTATACCCGGATGCCACAGGGAAAATCTTATCAGCAGATCAGAGACCTGGCAGACACTATTACGAGTGGCGACAGTACGACTATTGACAAAATTCTGGCCATCAGGGACTATTTTCTGAGTAAAGACGAGTTTGGTCAACCACTTTTTCAGTACACAGATAATCCGGGAGAGCCAGGCCTGCCTGGTGCGAATAAACTCGATTATTTCTTATTTACCAATCGTAAAGGCTATTGTGCTTACTATGCAGGGGCAACCCTTTTTATGTTAAGGGCGTTACATATTCCCTCGAGAATAGCTACTGGCTTTTTAACCGTTGACAGAAGCAGCAAGAATCCTGGCTGGTACTGGTTCTATGAGGACCAGGCACACGCCTGGGTACAGGTATTCTTTAAAGATTACGGCTGGATCGATTTTGATACGACCATACCGGATGTGAATACTCAACAAGCGCCTCAACCTGACGGTACCCCCCCACTTGGAAGTCAAAAAGTTTCTTTTGTTGGTGACGGCACCATCTTAAAAGTAGATACCGTTAAGAAGCAACTATTATTATCAGTAAATAAAATTCTCTATAAAGATAAAAGCTTTCAGACCAAACAAAGTCCAGACATTCGGCTTGGCATTGCCTTTGCCAAAATCTTTGCCGATACAGGTGAAGTGAATATTACCGCATTAGAGCAAGGTATGCATATAACAGCTGCCTCTTATGACGAGAAGCTTTCAAAAATCAGGTTTGAAAAAGCCGCAGACACGGCGGTCAGTATTTTAAGCAAGCTGCCGCAGCCCGTTTCTATTGATGAGGTCAAGATTATTAAAGAAGCAAAAGCAGCGGCACCAGATAAAAACACAGCTCGCTCTTACCTACACGGCTTTAATTGGCTCTATATATTAATCTCTATAGCCATAGTTGCTTTAGTACTGGCCATTCTGATCATCTTATCACCCTGGCTCATCTGGCGATTCTTTCATTGGCGTGCCAGGAAGAACCTCCACTTTAAGCAGCGTGCGGTACTCTATTTGCTCAACCAAATGGGTTATCCGAGAGATTTTCACAGTCCTGAAGATTTTGCCCAAATAATCGACAAAAAATTTGGCACCAATTTGCAGCTTTTTACAACGGTTTACCAAAAAGAAAAGTACAGTCATACTCCGCCCGGCAGGGAGCAAACTGAAGCAGCGGCAGCGACCTATAAACCATTTGTCAAGGCTGTCAAAGCGCAGATTCCATGGAAAAAGCGCATCTCTTTATTTTTAAACTTTTATCATACCCTACATTTTTTCATTAAAAATCATTAGGTGAATTATGGAAAATGAAACGCCCAATATCGAACAAAACACACCTGATACACCTCAAAGTGTTCAGAATATTGAAAGACTGATCAGTAATATCGAGCAAGTTATCAAAGGAAAAACAAAGCAGATCAGACTTATTTTGACCGCGCTGGTTGCCGGCGGCCATATCCTGATGGAGGACAACCCCGGTACAGGTAAAACAGTTATGGCTAAAACACTTGCTAAAAGTATTACCGGCCCCCAGAACGGGCAGGCGCTATTTAAAAGAATTCAGTTCACTCCTGATTTACTGCCCATGGATCTGATCGGCTCTTATATCTTTGATGAAGGCAACCGGGACTTTATTTTTAAAAAAGGCCCGCTATTTTGCAACGTCCTGTTAGCAGATGAAATTAACCGGGCCTCTCCTAAAGTTCAGTCTGCACTCTTAGAATGTATGGCAGAAAAACAGATCACGGTCGGGGAAACGACGTTCCCGCTGGAAAGCCTGTTTTTCACCATGGCCACTCAGAATCCAATTGAGATGGAAGGTACCTATCCGCTTCCTGCGGCACAACTGGACCGTTTCTACATAAAAATTCATTTTGGGTATGTCGATGATGACACAGAGCTGCAGATATATGAACAGTATCTTGCTATCCAGCATAATCAGCAGGCCGTGCAACAAGTGCTCAGTATAGAAGAGATCCTGGCGCTGCAGAAAGCTGCAGAAAACGTATATATACACCCCGAGTTGCTGGCGGCAGTGCGTAACATTATTGCAGCGACCAGAAACAATGATGAAATCATTCTGGGCGCCTCTACCAGAAGTGGCATTTCCTTTATCAAGTGTCTGAAAGCCTACGCACTTATAAATGCAAGAGATTATGTCACAGAAAACGATCTGCAGATATTGACGCACCCCGTACTAGATCACAGAATCTTATACAGGAACAGAGAGGCCAGGGCGAAACTCTTATACCAGATCCTGGATAATGAAATGGATCGCCTTAGTAAACTCAATCTGACAAGAAACGATCAGTGATTAAAAAGCGCCTCTATATTATTATTGTATGCATATTACTATGCAGTCTCACGCATACCGGCCGGCTTTCCGCCCAGGTCAACCAGGCTGCGCGTTATGAAATAGATGCGCAGAGAATGGACGCACAGCTGACAGACGATGATGCACTGGTAAAAGGCAAATCCTTCCAGAAACTGGACAGCACTTATTATGTAGGATATCTATATGAAGGCTATTTCAAGTATAATCACAGTGCAGACTATTTAGGTTATAAAAACGCAATTCCTACACTAGAGAAGGCCAGACAACTTATAGAAAAACAATATAACCCCCAGTTTAAAGAACTATTCAGTAGCCTCGAATATCTAACTCGTTATTACGACAGGTTTCAGGACTACTATACAATTTGTAATGCATTAAAAGAATGCTACGACAATATCGAAATGCCAGATTCCGTCATGGGGTTGCTAAACCATCTGGCATCTTATCATTTTAAGAAAGATTTTTTCGGTATTTACTATCACCGGGCATGGACGTACCACAGAAACAGAATCTTTACATCCGACACACATCCATTTTTAAAGAACTCAGTCAGGGCAAATGAGCAGATGGCGTTCAAGTATTGCTATGACGGTCTGGCCTTTATCCATGAGAACCAGAAGACCAACGACGAATGGTTCGGCCCCGATCAAAGTCTGGCTGATGAGCTTCAGATATATCACTACCTGGCCCTTCTTCATTGTTACAATAAGAATTACGACAGCTGTTTCCATTATTATGAGATCCTTGCCAAATATGGCATGATCTCCTGGAATAACTATGCTGGCTTCCAGGCGGAGGTCGGAAACTTTAAAAACGCGCAGCAATTTTTCCAAAGAGACCTATCAATTAGTTATAGTGGAGAGAACGTTCTAAAAGAGCCCTATTACTACTTACCTGAACTATATGTGTACGCAGGAAGAAGCAAAGATGCGATTATTATGTGTAATCAAATCATTCAGCAAAACGGTTCCAGGCCGGGTTTTGGATGGTATAACCTGTCTCTTTGCAGGTCTTACCTCTACGATGCTCAATTGGATAGTGCTGCTTATGCCCTGAATAAGGCTGCTGAATTCAGAGAATTGCATATCGGTACGACACTTACCCAGGAGCAATACGACTTCACGATTAACCTGCTGCGTGTAAATTTACTGGACCATCAAATTGAAGAAGTCAAGTTCCTGGATAAGGGATGGTGGTATTCCCCTATTCAATTATACCATCTGGCACAGTTAAAGGCTAAAAAAATGATGGCCGCTTATAACGTCTGTATTAACCTGGCTTACAACCCGGACCGTTTCAGAATGGTTTATGATCTATTCTGCTCTGAGGCGACCACCACCTTTGATGAAGGCTGGTTTCTCATGAAAGATTTCAGTCCGAAGTATTTTTCGGAAAAATATCACGACTACCAAAAGACCGATAAGCGGAAGAATGTGCAACGCTACTTTAAGCTATTTGAGGCCAAATTTGATATTCAGGGGGGCGGATATACCAAGGCCAGGACTATTCTTGAGAACCTGATACAGTCTACCAAACTGGATACTGAAAATGAGAAGCTCTTTCTTGGAAGACTATATGAAGCTATTGCCAAAGTATATGATAAAGCCAATAACAAAGGCAATCGTAACTTTTATAATAATATGTTGTTTGAGACCTACCCACAGCTTATTCCATTCAGCGGTCTGAGATTAAAAATGAATCTAAAAATATCCGGTTACTCTGATCAGATCATCAGAGAGGTATTGGATGATTTGAAAGACCTGAATATCCAGTGGGTATATAATCAGGCAGCACCGACAGTTGAATTAAATTTTGAAAAAAGGGGTGGCAAATATCAGGCGATGATTAATGTCAAAAGCCTGAACGGTAAAGTTATTGTAGATCACTCCGGCCTTATCTTCCAGGAAGCAGAAGGGGTAGCCAAGGAATTAGGGCTAAGGATGTTTAATAAGGGGGGAAGCCTGGTCTATCACCCCTACCAGCATAATGATTAAATAAAATATAAAGAAGCCTATCTTTATAGCAGATGCAGGCACCCATGTAAAATACAATGAAATTTTTCCTTTTAGTTAGTGCCGCAATTTTAAATATGATGTTGGCTAGTTGCCAGCCTGTTCAACGAGACCCGTCTGTAAAATGCCCGGTAATCCATTCGGCTTCTCCAGATATTTTCCTATCACTAAATGCAAAATGGGATATATGGGATTTATCTCTTTCAAAAAGCAAAGACACATTAAAACGAACAGTCCCGGAAAACGGAAGTGACTTGCTGATTTGCACAGAAAAAGTAAGCATTCTACCAACCACGTGTTGTTGTTGGATTTCCAGCGCTTTAGTTTTGCCTAAATTCAAAGAAAATGGCAACACTAAAATCTCAATCCATGGCCGAGCTACTCAGCAACAAACCGGA
>Ga0164243_10000351_pt1 | contig 92716 bp, 80 predicted proteins | sample OricompcompostOP_FD_108781 | JGI IMG/M metagenome (GOLD analysis project Ga0164243, IMG submission 108781) | Organic Plus compost microbial communities from Emeryville, California, USA - Original compost - Organic plus compost (OP) | ecosystem: Engineered > Solid waste > Mixed feedstock >... | reverse complement strand
TGCCGCAACCTCACGGCAGGCCGGGACAACAGGGGAGCGGCTGCTTGCGAGCCCGACCCGCTCCCAACCCACGCCGCAGGGCCGAGCTGGACAGTTTGCCGCGATACTCACCAGCCGTTCGCACACCACAACGCGCAAAACCACCTGCTCACCCGCGGGTGAACCGAAGCACCGGCCCGGACCCGTCCGCTCCCCGCTTCCTCCCGGCGTCACTCCCGCCTCGCCAACGGGCAATCCCGCGCGCCTGCTTCCCCCAGCCGTCCCCCCGCCGTCCCCCCGCCGTCATTGCGAGGGGCCGAAGGGCCCGCGGCAATCCAGGGCCCCACATAGCCGCCCTGGATTGCTTCGTCAGCTACGCCTCCTCGCAATGACGATGGGGGCCATATATTGAATATACCATTCCATCCTCCTATACTGATGTTTCACACATCAGGATCAAGGCATGATCGTTGCACAGCAGATCCGGGCCGCGCGCGCCTTGCTGGGGATCGACCAGAAGCAGCTGGCGGAGCTGGCCGGGGTTTCCCTGCCGACGATCCAGCGCATGGAAGCGTCGGACGGGCAGGTGCGCGGCACGGTGGACACGCTGGTGAAGGTGATCGGCGCGCTGGAAGGCGCGGGGATCGAGATCATCGGCGAACATGCGCCGAGCAGCGGGATCGGCCGCGGCGTGCGCCTGCGCGAGACGATGGCCGGCGCGGCCTCCGGCAGCGCCTCCTCCATGCTCTACGACAAGCCCGCGCCCAGCCCCAGCCCGCCGGACCGTTCGCGATGAAGCCCAAGCTGCTGACCACGCTGGAACATTACGATCGCGGGCAGTTCCTGCACGATGCGGTGGCCGGGGTCACCGTCGCCCTCGTCGCCCTGCCGCTCAGCATCGCGATCGCCATCGCGTCGGGCGCGCCGCCGGCAGCGGGGATCACCACCGCGATCGTCGGCGGCTTCCTGATCTCGCTGCTCGGCGGCAGCCGGGTGCAGATCGGCGGGCCGACCGGGGCGTTCATCGTGCTGGTCTATGACGTGATCGCCCGCCACGGCTTCGACGGGCTGGTGATCGCCACCGCGATGTGCGGGGTCATCCTGATCGTGGCCGGGGTGCTCAAGGCGGGCAAGCTGGTCGCGCTGGTGCCCGAGCCGGTGATCGACGGCTTCACCATCGGCATCGCGGTGGTGATCGGGGCGAGCCAGCTCAAGGACTTCATGGGCCTGCAGACCGGGCCGATGCCGGCCGACTTCACGGAGAAGCTGCCGGTGCTGTGGGCCGCGCGCGGCAGCTTCAACCTGGCCGCGACGCTGGTGGGGCTGGGCACGATCGTGGCCATCGCCCTGCTGCGCCGATACGCCCCGCGCCTGCCGGGATCGGTGATCGCGGTGGCGATCGCCTCCCTCGCCGTGGCCGCCTTCGCCCTGCCGGTCCAATCGGTCACCCAGGTCTATGGCGCGCTGCCGTCCGGCCTGCCCATGCCGCATCTGCCGCAGGTGACTCTCGCCAAGCTGACCGAGCTTGCCCCTTCGGCCTTCGCCATCGCCTTCCTCGCCGGGGTGGAATCGCTGCTTTCGGCCACGGTGGCGGACCGGCTGGTGAAAGGCGCGCACCGCCCGCGCGCCGAGCTGGTGGCGCAGGGCGTCGCCAATCTCGGCTCCTCGCTGTTCGGCGGCCTGCCCGCGACGGGGGCGATCGCCCGCACCGCCACCAATGTCCGCGCCGGGGGGCGGACGCCGGTGGCCGGGATGATCCACGCGCTGATCGTGTGGGGGATGGTCGCGCTGGCCGCGCCGCTGGCGGGGGCGATGGTGCTGCCCGCGCTGGCCGGGCTGCTGCTGATCACCGCCTGGTCGATGGCCGAGCCGGACCGCTGGGGCGAAAGGCTAAAGCTGCCGCGCGGCGAGCTGTTCCTGCTGTTCCTCACCGCCGGGCTGACCGTGCTGGTGGACCTCACCGTGGCCATCGCGGTGGGCACGATCCTGGGCCTGGCCAAGCGGTCGCTCAAACGCAGGGAGGAGGAGAAGGGAGTGGGTTAGGGCATGATTACCCGGGACCTACTCACTTCGTCATTGCGAGCGTAGCGAAGCAATCCAGGGCTTCGCGCGGGCCCCTGGATTGCCGCGGGGCTTCGCCCCTCGCAATGACGAAGGGGAGCGGGGTCGGCCCTAGCCTTCGCCCGAAGGCTCCAGCGGCCAGCTCTTCCGCCCGATCTGCAGCAGGTCGCCGCAGCGCCAGTACCAGCCTGCGCCGTGGGCGCGGCCGAGGAGGTGGAGGGCCGGGCTGTCCACCCGCAGCTTGCCGTCCTCCTCGCCCAGGAAACGGTCCTCCACCCGCGCGGCGACCACTTCGCCCAGCACGATCGCCGCATGGGGCGCGGGTTCGAGGATCTGCCACACCCGGCATTCGAAATTGACCGGCGCGGCGGAGACGAGCGGAGCCTTCACCAGCTTCCCTTCCGCCGCCTCGAGCCCGGCCAGCTCGAATTCGTCCACCCCGGCGGGGGCGTTCACCGCGGAAAGGTTCATCGCCTCCCCATTCGCCTCGTCCACCAGGGCGACCACGAACTCGCCCGTCTCGCGGATGGCGCGCAGGCTGTCCTTCTCCTGCTGCCCTTCGCGGAACTTGTCGGGCGCGAAGCCCACGCCCAGGATCGGCGGGGCGGAGCACAGCGCGTTGAAGAAGCTGAACGGGGCCAGGTTGCGCCGCCCCTGCGCGTCGCGCGTCGCAACCCAGGCGATGGGGCGGGGAAGCACGGTGTTGACCAGCAGACGGTAGCGATCCTGCGGCGGCAAATCCGACATGGTGAAATGCATGAATCTGGCCTAGCTCTTATGCGCGGCGCTGGCCAGCCGGCGCGCGACAGGCAGGAGAGGAAGCTATGGGATTTTCCGCCGTCAGGGCCGCGATCGCCGGGCTGGGGATCACGGCGCTCGCCGCCGCCGCTCCGGCGCGGGCCGAATGGGTGGCGAGCTGGGCCGCCGCGCCCCATGCTCCGATCGCCACGGAGGGGCCCCTCGCCGCCGCATCCTACCAGGACGTGACGCTGAGCCAGATCCTGCGCGTGAGCGAAGGGGGCGAAAGGGTCCGCATCCGCTTCTCCAACCGCTACGGCACCGTGCCGCTGGAGATCGGCGAGGCGCGGGTGGTGCGGATCGACGGGGACGGAAGGGAGATCCCCGGCACGTCCACGCCGCTCACCTTCGGCGGGGAAACCGGGGCTGTGATCCCGCGCGGCGCCCCTTTCGCGAGCGATCCGGTGGAGCTGGCCGTGCCGCCGCTCTCGCGCCTCAAGGTGGAGGTCTACCTGCCGCGCGCGACCGGGCCCTGCACCTGCCACCTCACCGGGCTGGACGAGCTGGCCGTATCCCCGCCCGGCAATCATGTGGGCAGGCCGTTCGACCCGGTCTCCACCGCGCAGTTCCGCGCCTTCCTTTCGGTGGTGGAAGTCGATTCGCCCGCTTCGCCCGGCACCATCGTCGCCTTCGGGGATTCGATCACCGACGGGGTGGGCTCGACCGCGGGCGCCAACCGGCGCTGGCCCGACATCCTGGCGGAGCGGCTGCAGCAGGCCGGCACGGACTGGGCGGTGGCCAATCTGGCGATCAGCGGCAACCGCCTGCTCAGCCCCGGCATGGGCGAAGCCGCGCTCGCCCGCTTCGACGAGGACGTGCTGAGCCTGCCCAACGTGAAATACGTGATCCTGTTCGAAGGGGTGAACGACATCGGCAACCGCTTCGGCACGCGCGGGCAGAACCAGCCCCAGCTTCCCGGCCTCGACCAGCCGCAGATCACGGTGGAGGAGATGATCGCCGGCTACCGCCAGCTCGTCGCCCGCGCCCATGCCAAGGGGATCAAGGTGATCGCATCGCCCATCGGCCCCTACAAGGGCGCGGCCTATTGGTCCGAAGCGGGCGAGGCGGCGCGGGAAGCGATCAACGACTGGATCGTGAGCAGCGGCACTTTCGACGGCGTCACCCGGCTGGACCTCGCCTTCGCCGACCCCGCCGATCCGCAGGCCATGCGCGACGGATATCACATGGGCGACTTCCTCCACGGCAGCGACGCCGGGCTCAAGGCGGTGGGCGAATCGATCGACCTGTCGCTGTTCGCGGAAGACGGCGATCCGCCCAGATAGGGTTTGCCTTAGGGTTCTTCCTCAGCCCCCCTTCCGTCGTCCCCGTCCCCCCTTCGTCATCCCCCCAGGAACGGCGCGGCCACGTCTTGCGTGATGCGCAGCGGGCGGCCGGTGGCCTTGTCGATCATCGCCCAGACGGAGCGGACCTGCACGATCGCCTTGCCCGCCGCGTCGATGAAATCCACGCAGCGCACGAAGCGCGCGCCCTGCGGCGGGCCGGGGATGAAAGTGCGGGCGGTCACCGCTTCGCCTTCGCGGATATTGCCGCGATAATCGATCTCGTGCCGCAGCACGAACCAGACATAGGCCGCCTGGTGCTCCGCCGGGGCGATGGCTTCCCAATGGGCGGTGGCGATATCCTGCACCCATTGCAGCCAGACCATGTTGTTCACATGGCCGTTGAAGTCGATATGCTCCGGCCCGGCGGTGAAAGTGAGGGTGTAGGAGCTGCCCATCCCCGCCCGCTCACTCCTCCACGCCGAGCTGCCAGAGCATGAAGGCGTATTCCTCCGCCGTTTCCTTCAGGCTTTCGAACCGGCCCGACTTGCCGCCATGGCCCGCGCCCATATTGACCTTGAGCAGCAGCTCGTTGCCGTCGGTCTTCAGCTCGCGCAGCTTGGCGACCCATTTGGCCGGCTCCCAATAGGTCACGCGCGGATCGTTGAGCCCGCCGGTCACCAGCATCGGGGGATAGGGTTGGGCCTTCACATTGTCGTAGGGGCTGTAGCTCAGCATGTAGTCGAAGGCGGCCTTGTCCTCGATCGGATTGCCCCATTCGGGCCACTCGCCGGGGGTGAGCGGCAGCGAGGGATCGAGCATGGTGTTCATCACGTCCACGAAGGGCACATGCGCCGCCACCGCGCCCCAGAGCTGGGGATCGGAATTGACCACCGCGCCCATCAGCTCGCCGCCGGCCGATCCGCCCGCGATGCCGATGCGGCCCGCCTCGGTATAGCCCAGCGCGACCAGCCCTTTCGCCACGTCGACGAAATCGTTGAAGGTGTTCTTGCGCCGGTCGAGCTTGCCCTGGAGATACCAGTTGCGCCCCAGCTCGTCCCCGCCGCGGATATGCGCGATCGCATAGGCCACCCCGCGATCCACCAGGCTGAGCCGCGTGGTCGAGAAGCCGGGCGACATGCCGTAGCCATAGGCGCCATAGGCGTAGAGATAGAGCGGCCCCGGCCCTTTCTCCTTCGGCGCATGGTCCTTGCGATAGACGATGCTGACCGGCACCTTCGCCCCGTCGCGCGCTTCGATCGTCAGCCGTTCGGTGACATAGAGCGAGGGATCGTAGCCCGAGGGAATCTCCTGCACTTTGAGCACTTCCAGCGTGCGCTTCGCCACGTCGTAATCATAGACCGTGTCGGGCGTGACCATGGATTCGTAGCTCAGCCGCAGCTTGTCCATCGCCCATTCGGGATTGTTGGAAAGGCCCGCGGAATAGCTGGCTTCGGGAAAGGCGATCGTCTCCACCCGGGCCGGGTCGTCGTAATAGCGCAGCTGCACCTGGTCGAGCCCGTTCAGCCGCCCTTCGGTGACGTAGAAGTCGCGGAACAGGTCCACTCCCGTGAGGTAGAACTCGTCCGATCCGGGGATCAGCGTGGTCCATGTGCCGGGGTCGGAGATCGGCGCGGTGGCGAGGCGGAAATTCACATGCCCGTCATTGGTGTGGATGTAGAGCGTGCCCTCCCGCTCATCGACATCGTATTCCACGCCCTTCCTGCGCGGGCGGACGAGGATCGGCTGCGCCGTGGGATCGTCCGCCGGGATCAGGCGGACCTCGCTCGTCTCGTTGTCGCCGGTGGCGATCACGAGATATTTCTCGTTGCTGGTGAGGCCGGGCGAAGCGCTGAAGCCGTCGTCCGGCTCGTTGTAGAGGTCGGCGTCCTGCTCGGCCGAAGTCCCCAGCCGGTGCAGGCGGATGCGATCCACCCGCCAGTTCTCGTTCGCCGGGCCATAGACCAGCGCCGTGTCGTTCGCGACCCACACCAGCGCGCTGTTCACGCCGGGGATCGTGTCGGGCAGCAGCTCGCCCGTTTCGAGGTTCTTCACCCGCACGGTGAAACGTTCGGACCCGTCATCGTCGTAGGAATAGGCCAGCAGCCGGCCGTCCCTAGTCACCGACACCGCGCCGAGGCGGAAATAATCGAGGCCCTGGGCCAGCGCCGGCTCGTCCAGGATCAGCTGCTTCTCGCCGCCGCCCACGGGCTGGCGCCACCATTTGCGATATTCCGCGCCTTCCTCGAACTCGACCCAGTAGAGCCAATCCCCATCCTTCTGCGGCACGGAGCTGTCCGCCTCCTTGATCCGGCCGCGCATCTCGGTGAACAGCCGGTCCATCAGCGGCCGGTGGGGGGCCATCCGCGCCTCGAACCACGCATTCTCCCGCTTCAGATGATCGAGCACCTCGGCATCGTCTACCACCGGATAGGACTGGTCGCGCAGCCAGGCGTAATCGTCTTCCAGCGTCACGCCGTGGCGGGTGGAGGAAGTGGGGCGCTTCTCGGCCCTGGGGGGTGCGGCGGGCGCGGCTTCGGTCACGGTTTCGGTGGTGGTCTCAGGCACGGAAGGGCTTTCGTCATGGGTCTTCGGTTCGTCCGCCGCGCGGGCGGCGGCGGGCTGCGAAAGGCAAAGGGCGGCGATCGCCACGATGCAGGCATGGGAGATAATCCGAAAGAGCGCCACGGCAAGCCTTCCCTCCGGCGGAGATGGTCGGACAGGACGATGCTGGAAAGCGATTGCCGGCGCAACTATGTTGGCATCCCAAGGCAACAGACGAAGGCGGCGCCACCATGCTGATGAAGACCCACGAAGCCCGGCTGGAGGCGCTGCGCAGGGAACTGGCCCGGCGCGGGCTCGACGGGTTCGTCGTCCCCATTTCCGACGAGCACATGTCCGAATATGTCGGCGCCTATGCCCAGCGGCTGGAATGGCTCACCGGCTTCGGCGGCTCGGCGGGAACCGCGGTGGTGCTGAAGGACAAGGCGGCGATCTTCGTCGACGGGCGCTACACGCTGCAGGTGCGCGACCAGGTGGACGGGCGCTTCTGGGATTATCTGGGCGTGCCGGAAACCAGCCCCGCCGCCTGGCTGGGCGAGAACGCGCCCGAAGGCGCCCGGATCGGCTACGACGCCTGGCTCCATTCGAAGGGCTGGGCCAAGGCGGCGGCGAAGGCGCTGGAGGCCAGGGGCGGCAGCCTGGTGGCCGTGGAAGGCAATCCGGTGGACGCGGTGTGGGAAGGCCGGCCGGAGCCCTCCGCCGCGCCGGCCATCGTCCAGCCGGAGGAATATGCCGGCCGCTCCAGCGCGGAGAAGCGCGCCGAGGCGGGCGAATGGCTCAAGGCGCGCAAGCTCGACGCGGCAGTGATCTCCGCGCTCGATTCAGTGGCCTGGCTGCTCAACATCCGCGGCAGCGACGTGGAGCGCACGCCGGTCACCCTGTCCTATGTCCTGGCCCATGCGGACGGCACGGCGGAGCTGTTCATCGCGCCCGGCAAGGTCACGCCGGAAGTCGCCGCCCATCTCGGCAATGCGGTGCGGGTGCGCCCGCGCGCGGATTTCGTGCCCGCGCTAGAAGCGCTGGCGGGCAAGCGCGTGGCGGTGGACCCCGAACGCAGCGTGGCCGGCATCTTCGCCGCGCTGGAAGCCGCCGGGGCCGAGGTGGTGGAAGCAACCGACCCTTGCGTGCTGCCCAAGGCGGTGAAGAACCCGGTGGAGCAGGCCGGGCACCGCGCCGCCCAGGCGCGCGACGGGGCGGCGATGGCCCGCTTCCTCCACTGGCTCTCGGTCGAAGCGCCCAGGGGCGGCGTCACCGAGATTTCCGCCGCCGAGCAGCTCCACCAGTTCCGCCGTGAATGCGGCGATCTGCGCGACCTGTCGTTCGACACGATCTCCGGCTCGGGCCCCAACGGCGCGATCGTCCACTATCGGGTGAGCGCGGAGACCAATCTCGCGCTGGAGCCGGGCAGCGTGTATCTGGTCGATTCGGGTGGGCAATATCCCGACGGCACCACCGACATCACCCGCACCGTGTGGATCGGCACGGCGAACGGCGAAGGCCGGCCTTCGGACGAGATCCGCGATCGCAACACCCGCGTGCTCAAGGGGCATATCGCGCTCGCGACCCAGACCTTCCCCGCCGGCACCGCAGGCAGCCAGCTCGACACGCTGGCGCGGCAATATCTGTGGCTGGCGGGGCTGGACTACGCCCACGGCACCGGTCACGGCGTGGGCAGCTTCCTTTCGGTGCATGAAGGGCCCCAGCGCATCGCCAAGGCGCGCGGGGGCCAGGCGGGAACCGAACAGGCCCTGCTGCCCGGCATGATCCTCTCCAACGAGCCGGGCTATTACAAGACCGGCGAATACGGCATCCGGATCGAGAACCTGGTGCTGGTGGAGGAACGCGCGATCCCCGGCGCGGAAGGCGAATGGCTGGGCTTCGAGACGCTGACCCTGGTGCCGATCGACCGCGCGCTGGTGGAGCCGGCCCTGCTCTCCCCGGCGGAGATCGCCTGGTGGAACGCCTATCACTCCAGAGTGCGCGAAGTGCTGGCCCCGCAGCTCGACGGCGCCGCGCTCACCTGGCTGGAGGAGCAGTGCGCCCCGCTTTGAGCGGGGGACGGACGCCCGGAGAAGGAAGAAACAGCATGCCCGCCCACCGCATCGAGGATCACCCCATCTATCTCGGCCTGGGTTCCAGCGCGGTGCCGCAGCCGCCCTTCACCGGAATGGAATGGTATGCCGACTATGCCGCGCGCCATGCCCGAGACGGCGCGGAAGGGCGGCTCGTCTCCTGCTATCGCTTCGATGCGAGTTGGGACAGCTGGGAGATGCATCCGGCGGGCAGCGAAGTGGTGCTCTGCCTCGAAGGCGCGATGGAGCTGGTGCAGGAATTCCCGGGCGGCCGCGTCGAACGCATGGCGATCGGCCCCGGCGAATATGCGATCAACCCACCCGGGGTGTGGCACACGGCGGATGTCCGCGAACCGGCGCTGGCCCTGTTCATCACCGCCGGAGAAGGAACGCGACACCGCCCCCGCTGAACACTCGCATGCAGCATCGCTGCGAGGACATTCGAACCTAACCGCCCCATGAACGCGCTCCATGCAGTGCGACATTTTGCGACAATTTAGCCGCTGCACGGCATAATCGCGCGACAGGGCATGGGTAGAACGGCGAATGAGAGCCGCGGTGTTCCCAGTCCCATTCCCTCCCCCCTCCCGCTGGGACCCGCGGCTCCGGACAATCGAGTTCAACGAAACACGGAAACCCTGAAAGATGCGAAAACTGACCATAGCCCTTTCCGCCGCGACGCTGGCCCTGGCCGGCGCGGCGATCGCCCAGCCCGGACCGGGCCCCGCGCCGGGCGCCCCGCCCGACGGCAAGCCCGCCGCCCCCACCACCCGCGCCGAGGCGGAAGCCCGCAGCGACGAGATCTTCGCCCGGATGGACGCCAATGGCGACGGCGTGCTGAACGCCGCCGACCATCAAGCCCGGGTGCAGCAGCGCTTCGCCAAGCTCGACACCGACGGCAACGGCTCGCTGAGCCTCGCCGAATTCTCGGCCCGCCCGGACAAGCCCGGCGGCCCCGAAGGCGGCCCGCACAGGGGCCATATGCGCCGCGGCGGACCCGGCGGCTTCGGACCCGGTGGGCCGGGCGGTCCCGGTGGACCTGGCGGACCCGAAGGTCCCGGCGGACCTGATGGACCTGGCGGCCCCGGCGGACCGAAAATGTTCGGCCAGTCCATCGACACCGATGGCGACGGCTCCATCTCCAAGGCCGAGTTCAAGGCCGCCAGCCTTGCGCGTTTCGACAAGACCGATACGAACAAGGACGGCACGATCAGCCCGGAAGAACGCAAGGCCGAGAGGGATAAATGGCGCGAAGCCCGCAAGCAGATCCGTGCGGAACGCAGCGCCGCCCCCGCGGCGGGCCAGTAAGCGCTGAAGGAGGCGCCCACGCATGACGGAACCGGCGCCCACTCGCCTGCTCCTCGTCGACGATGAAGCAAGCCTGCGCGAGCCCCTGGCGGACTATCTCGTCCGCCAGGGGTTTGTCGTGACCCAGGCCGAGACGGCCGCCGGGGCGCGCAGCATCCTGCTCAACGAGACCCCCGATCTCGTCTTGCTCGACATCATGATGCCGGGGGAGGACGGGCTGTCGCTCTGCCGCCATCTGAGCGAGTCGAAGGAACTCCCGGTGATCCTCCTCACCGCCCGCGGCGAGGCGACGGACCGGATCGTCGGCCTGGAGATCGGCGCCGACGACTATGTGGTGAAGCCGTTCGAGCCGCGCGAGCTGGTCGCCCGGATCCGCAGCGTACTGCGCCGCGCGAGCCGCAGCGGCCCGCAAGTGCATGAGGATGCGCATTACGAATTCGAAGGCTGGCGGCTCGATCCGGTGAAGCGCCGGCTGGCCAATCCGCAAGGCGCGGTGGTGCCGATCTCCTCGGCCGAGTTCCGCCTGCTGCTCGCCTTCCTCGACAATCCGCGCAAGGTGCTCGACCGCGACCGGCTGCTGGACATGGTCCAGGGGCGCGAGGCGCATCTGTTCGACCGCGCGGTGGACAACCAGGTCAGCCGCCTGCGGCGCAAGATCGAGGAGGATTCGCGCGATCCGCGCCTGATCCAGACCGTTCGCGGCGGCGGCTACGTGCTGGCGGCGGACGTGCGCCGCATCGCGCCCGAAGCCGCATGAAGCTCCGCCTGTGGCCTCGCAGCCTGCTGGGGCAAATGCTGCTTTCCGTCGCGCTCGCGCTGCTCGTCGCGCAGGGGATTTCCGGTTTCCTGCTGCTGCGCGCGCAGGAGCAGCGGCGCGAGGAGCTGCTGATGAGCGCGGCCGCCTTCCGCCTGGTCGCGCCCTACGATCGGGATGGAGACGGCCGCAACGGAGAGGGGAGGGACGGCGACCGAAGAGATGGAGGCGGGCGGCATCGCTCCCTGTTCAAGGTCCAGCTCGAACATGCGCCCAGCTTCGCGCCCGCCAGCACCGACAAGCGGCACGAAGCGCGCGAGCAGCGGCTGCGCGAGATCCTCACCCGCGAAGGCTTCCCCGTGTTCCAGGCCCGGGTGGTGACCCGCGACTTCGCCGCCGATGCCCGGATCCTGGACAGGCTGCGCAATCATCCGCGCTTCCGTGACGATCCCGGCCTGGAGAAGCGCGAATTGCTGATCGCGGCGATCCAGACCACGCCGGGCGCCCAATGGACCGTGGCGCGCATTCCGGTGCCCGAACGCGAGCCGCGCGCGCTGGGCAGCATCGTGTTCCAGACGCTGGTGCTCTATGTCGTCCTCGTCGGCGGGTTGGCCCTGCTGCTGCGGCGGATCACCCGCCCGCTCGCCGCGCTGACCGAGCGCTTGGAGCATTTCGCCCGCACGCCCGAGATCGCCGGCCAGCTCGATCCGCGCGGGCCCGAGGATACGCGCCGCCTGATCGAGGCGCATAATGCGATGGAAGCGCGCATCGCCGCCCTGCTCGACGAGAAGGACGTGATGCTCGGCGCGATCGGCCACGATCTCAAGACGCCACTCGCCGCCCTCAGGGTACGGATCGAATCGGTCGAGGACGAGGTCGAGCGCGGCCGGATGGCGACCACGATCGAGGACATCACCCGCACGCTGGACGATATCCTCTCCCTCGCCCGCGTGGGGCGGCCTTCGGACGTGCCGGAGAACACCGAGCTCGCCGCGCTCACCGCCTCGGTGGTGGAGGAGTTCGAGGATCTGGGCGAGCCGGTCGAGCTGGGCGAAGCCCAGCGCATCGCCCTCACCGTGCGCACCACCTGGCTGCGCCGCGCGCTGCGCAACCTCGTGGCCAATGCGCTGCGCTATGGCGGCAATGCCCGCGTCTCGCTGCGGCGCGAAGACGGCCAGGTGATCCTGCGCGTGGAGGATGACGGGCCGGGTATCCCGGATGGCGAGATCGGCGCGATGCTGGAGCCTTTCCGCCGCGGCGAAGCCTCGCGCAGCCGGGAAACGGGCGGCGCCGGCCTGGGCCTCACCCTGGCCCGCGCCATCGCGGAACAGCATGGCGGCAGCCTCCACCTCGCCAACCGGCACGACCCGGAAGGCAAGGTGACCGGCCTGACCGCGGAGATCCGGCTGCCGGTGGCCTGACCTTCCCTCCCTGAAGGGAAGGGGACAGGCCTATTCCGCCAGCACCGCGGCGCGGATCTCCTCGCCTCGGGCGGCGGCGAGCCGGGCGCAATCGCGCACGCTCTCCATCGTCCGGGCGAAAGGCAGCTCCGCCGGCGTGCCGGCCAAGCGGGCAGCGAAATCGGCTTCGAACGCATCCGCCTTCCCGGCCGAGCAGAAACCGGCCAGCATGCGCGGGATCGAATTCGTCACGAAGATGCCGCCCAGGCTCCCCACCAGCGAATCGTAATGGGTGCGCAGCCACTCCACGCCGAGATCGCGCGTGCCGTCTTCCCCGATCACGCCGGCGATCAGCCGCAGGCGCTCGGTCGGGCGCAGGCGATCATCCTTGAGGCCGTTGAGCAGCCAGTCCGCCACCGCCGCATCGTCCTTCTTCGCCAGCGCGGCGAGTGCGGCTGGGCGGAACTGCGGGTCCTGCGAAGCGAGGGCGCGGCCGGCCAGGTCCTTCACCCGCGCCAGATCGCCTTCCTCGACATAGACGGCCAGCGCCGGGCGCAGGAAGGCGGGATCGAGCGCCGCCTCGTTCCCCGCGAGATAGGCCTGCGCCGCATCGAGCAGCTTGCGGCGCACTCCGGCGTCCTTGGCCGTGGCGGCGAGGCTCCTTACCAGCTGGCCGCGCCGCGCGGTCTCTTCCGGGTCCGCCCCGGCATAGGCATCGCGCGCCGGATCGAAGCCCGCCGCCGCCAGCCGGGAGGCGTAGAGCCGGTCGACCAGGCCGCGATAGGCCGCTTCCGACTCTCCGCCCAGCACATCGCCCAGGTCGAGCGCGTCGAGCATCTTGTCCGTTTCCGCGAAAGCATAGGAATCGGGATTGTCCGCCAGCTTGCGCGCGAGCGCGATCAACTGGGCGGGGCCGGCCCTCCCGGCAAGGAAGCTGGCCCGCAGGCTGTCGGCCACCGCCTGCGCTTCCCCGCCCTTGAGCCGGTCGGCCGTGGCGATCAGCGCATCCCACTCGGCCCGGGGCAGCTCGAAGCGGTAATAGCCCGTGCCGCCCGCATTGGGCAGCAGCGGGCCGGTTCCTTCCAGCGTGAAAGGCGCGCCCTTGCCATCGAGCAAGGCGCATTTGCGCGCCTCGCCCCGGCTCATGCACAGGGGGATGAGCCAGCTCGTCGCCGGCGCGGACGAGCCGAGGCGGACATAGCGGCTCTGCTCCACCCTATATGTCCCGCCCGCCCCGCTCACGGTGACGAGCGGCACGCCCTGCTGCTCCACGAAGCCCTTCATCGCGTCCACGATCCGCGGATCGCCCGCGGCGCCGGCCAGGGCGGCGAAGAAATCGTCCCCCGTGGCGTTGCCGAAGGCATGGGCCCTCAGATGGCCGCGCACGCCTTCGCGGAAGGTCTCCTCACCCATGAAGGCGGCGATCATCGCCACGACCTGGCCGCCCTTGCCATAAGTGATCGAATCGAAGGCGGCGTCGATCTGGCCGTTGGCAAGGATCGGCTGGCGGATCGGGCGGCCCACCACCAGCGCATCGGTGTCCATCGCCTCGAACCCTTCGCCCAGCGCGCCTTCCCACACCCGCAGGTCCGGCCGCCACTGGTCCGCCACATAATAGCCGATCCAGTTGGCGAAGCTTTCGTTGAGCCAGATATCGTCCCACCATTCGGGAGTGACGAGATCGCCGAACCACTGGTGGCCCAGCTCATGCGCCATCACCATGCCGGCATTGCGCTTGCGCTCGGTCGAGGCCTTCTCGTCCAGCAGGACGATATCGTCCCCATACAGCACCGCACCGGCGTTCTCCATCGCGCCCGGCATGATCGGGGAAGTGATCTGGTCCAGCTTCTCATAGGGGTAGGAGATGCCGAAATACCGCTCCAGCAACGGGATGATCTTCGTCGTGGCGTCGAGCGCGAAGGCAGTGTCGCCCGCGTTCTGCGGCGTGGTCACCACACGCTGCGCCAGCGCGACCGGCCGTTCGGGCGTGGCGGGAATGGTCCCTTCCGCCAGCGCGAAAGGCCCGACCATGAAGGCCACGAGATAGGTCGGCAGCGGCTTGGTCTGCGCGTAGCGATGCACTTCCCAGCCATCTTCCTGCGTGGAGGAGACTTCCGGCGTGTTGGTGATGGCCACCTGGCCCGGGCGCGTGCGCAGGGTAACGGTGAAGGGCACCTTGAAGCCCGGCTGGTCGAAGGAAGGGAAGGCCTGGCGCGCATCGATCGATTCGAACTGCGTCCAGGCGAACCAGTCGTTCCCCACCCTGGTGCGGAAGAGCCCGGCTGGGCCTTCGTTGAAAGGGTGGCTATAGGCGAAATCGAGCGTCGCCCGTCCTGCGGGCAGCTCCTCGTCGAACACCAGCCGGGCCACGCCCGTCTCGTCGAGCTGGGTCCAGCGCCCGGCATGGGCCATGCCGCCGATCACGGCGGTGGCGGACTGCATCTCCAGCCCCAGCCCGTGCATGTCGATGAAGCGGGTGGGCTTGGCGATCGTCACGTCGATCTGCGCGCGGCCCGAATAGGCCGCGAGCGCAGGATCGACATAGAGGTCCAGCCGATAGGCCGAAGGCGCGACCGCATCGCCCAGCCGCCCTTCGGGGACCGGCGCCAGCGCCGCCACCCCCGCTGCATCGGGCGCGGCCTGCTCGGCGAAGGCCGGTGCGGCGAGAAGGGCGAGGGCAATGGGGGCTAGGGAAGACATGCGATGGCGCATCGGGCGATCCTTGCGTGGAAAAGGGCCTTGCGGGGAAAGGCGAACGAAGCCCGCTACAATCTGCGCCCAAGCGATTTCAACCGCAACTTTCCTTTGCGAAGAAGAACCCGGCGTCTCCCTATTCCCGATGGTGTGTCGGTTTGAATTTGGGCTCTTGATCCGGACAGGCCAAGCCTCCCCCCTTCGTCATTCCCGCGCAGGCGGGAATGACGAAGGGGGAGAGGGGGAATGAGGAAAGGGCGACGTTCCTTTTCCCGCTGGACGAACCGAAATTCAAACCGAGACAATGGGGAGGATCTGCAGCTACCGCATCAAGCCGCCGATCAGATTGCGGGCGAAGCGGCCGAGGCCGGGGATGCCGAACGCCTTGCCGAGTTCCGTCGCCGCGGTGCCGGCGGCGGCGCTGGCCGCGCTGGCTTTCGGGTTGGCCCGGCTCTTCTTGCCCTGGAGCGAGCTGGCGAGGATCGAACCGGCCGAAGCGGCCGCCGCCCCGGCAGCCGCCTTGGCCACCTTGCCGCCGAGCCCGTCCCACATATTGGGCGACTTGCGCTCCTGCTTGCGGACTTCCGCCTCGCCCTTCGCCGCAACTTCCTGCGCGGTGGCCGCGGCGTCGGCCGCCTTGGCGGCCAGCACTTCCTCCGCGCTCTCGCGGTTGATCTTCTGATCGTACTTGCCCTGATAGGGGCTGACCGACTGGATGATCGCACGCTCCTTCGGGTCCACCGGCCCCAGGCGCGAGCGCGGCGGCTTCACCAGCGTGCGTTGCACCACCGAAGGCGCGCCGTCCGCCATGAGGGTCGAGACCAGCGCCTCGCCCACCTTGAGCTCGGTGATCGCGCTGGCGACGTTGAGCTCGGGATTGATGCGGAAGGTCTCGGCCGCCGCCTTGATCGCCTTCTGGTCGCGCGGGGTGAAGGCGCGCAAGGCATGCTGCACCCGGTTGCCGAGCTGGCCGGCCACTTCCTCCGGCACGTCGATGGGATTCTGGGTGACGAAATAGACGCCCACCCCCTTGGAGCGGATCAGGCGCACCACCTGCTCGATCTTCTCCTGCAGCGCCTTGGGAGCGTCGTCGAACAGCAGGTGCGCCTCGTCGAAGAAGAACACCAGCTTCGGCTTGTCCGGATCGCCCACCTCGGGCAACGTTTCGAACAGCTCGGCCAGCAGCCACAGCAGGAAGGTGGCATAGAGCTTGGGGCTGCGCATCAGCTTGTCGGCCGCCAGCACGTTGACATAGCCGCGCCCGCGCTCGTCGCATTTGAGGAAATCGTCGATCTCCAGCGCGGGCTCGCCGAAGAATTGCGCGCCGCCCTGGCTTTCCAGCGTAAGCAGCTGGCGCTGGATCGTGCCGATGCTCGCCTTGGTGACGTTGCCGTATTTCGTGGTCAGCGTGCCGGCATTCTCCGCCGTATAAGCCAGCATCGCCTGCAAATCCTCCAGGTCGAGCAGCAGCAGGCCCTGCTCGTCCGCATAGCGGAACACGATGTTGAGCACGCCTTCCTGCGTCTCGTTGAGGTCGAGCAGGCGGGAGAGGAGCAGCGGGCCCATCTCGCTCACCGTGGTGCGGATCGGATGGCCCTGCTCGCCATAGAGGTCCCAGAAGATCGCCGGGTTGTCGGCATAGGCATAGTCTTCCAGCCCGATCTCCTTCGCCCGCGACTCCAGCTTGTCGGCATTCTTGGCCGTGGGAGACCCGGCCATGGCGATGCCCGAAAGATCGCCTTTCACATCGGCCACGAAGACGGGGACGCCTTCGGCCGAGAAGCTTTCGGCGATGCCCTGCAGGGTCACCGTCTTGCCGGTGCCGGTCGCGCCCGCGACCAGCCCGTGGCGGTTGGCCAGCGCCAGGAGGAGGTTCTGCCTTTCGCCATTGGCCCCCAGGCCGATGAATATGTCGCCCATGACGCAATCTGCTCCATACCTGTCCTGCCGCTGGTGTGGCGGAAGGGGGCGGGGGCGGTCAAGCGCTCGACTTGCGCGACAAACTTACTAAAGCCGTGGCGATGGCGACCCGGCAACCTTTCGTCCTGCTCGACGATGCGCGCGCACAAGGCGCGGGCGATGCGCAATTGTTCGAAGATCCGCGCGAAATCTTCGTGGCCCGGCGGCCGGACGAGGTGCTGGCGGTGCTCGAAGCGGCGGAAGCCGCCCGGCGCGCAAGCGGGGGCACGCTGGCGGGATACCTCGCCTATGAAGCGGGGCTGGCGCTGGAGGAGCGGCTGCTGCCGCTGGCGGGCCGGCGCACCGGGGCGGGGGGCCCGCTGGTCTGGCTCGCCCTGTTCGACGGGGCGAAGACGATTCCCGCCGCCGACATGCCGCGCTGGCTGGAGGAGAATGCCGGGGAAGGCCCGCCGCCCGCGATCGGGCCCATGCAGCCGCAGATCTCCACCGGCGCCTATATCGACGCGTTCGACCGGCTGGCGGAGGCGATCCGCGCCGGGGACATCTACCAGGCGAATCTCACCATGCAGCTCGCCGGATCGGCCCGGGGCGATCCGCTGGCGCTCTATGCCGCGATCCGCCCGGCGGCCGATGCCGGCCATGGCGGAGTGATCTTCGACGGATCGCACTGGCTGCTTTCCTTCAGCCCGGAGCTGTTCTTCTCGCTCGAGGGCGATGCCGCCACGGCCAGGCCGATGAAAGGCACTCGCCCGCGCGGCCAGACTCCGGCGGAAGACCGCGAACTGGCCGGGGAACTGGCCGCCTCGGTCAAGGACAAGGCCGAGAATCTGATGATCGTCGACCTGCTGCGCAACGACCTTTCGCGCGTGGCGGTGGCCGGGACGGTCAAGGTCGAGGATCCCTTCGCGATCGAAACCTATCCCACCGTGCATACGATGGTCTCGACCGTTCGCGCCCGATTGCAGCCGGGCACGGGCGCGATGGACATGATCCGCGCCCTGTTCCCCTGCGGATCGATCACCGGCGCGCCCAAGATCCGGGCGATGGAGCTGATCGACGAGGTCGAGCGGGATGCGCGCGGCCCCTATTGCGGCGCGATCGGCTGGATCGGCGGGAACGGCGATGCCGCCTTTAACGTGGCGATCCGCACCCTGCGCCTCACGCCTGAGGAGAACGGCCGCTGCTCCGCCGTGCTGGGCGTGGGCGGCGCGATCGTGGCAGACAGCACCGCGATGGCCGAATGGCGCGAATGCCTGGTCAAGGCCGGCTTCGTGCGCCAGGCGGCCGCCGGCTTCGACCTGATCGAGACGATGGGCTTCGACCCCGAGCGGGGCATCCCCTATCTGGAGCTGCACCTCGAACGGATGAAGGCGAGCGCGGCCGAGTTGGGCTTCTCGTTCGACCGGCATGCAGCGCGCAACCAGATCCATGCCCTGTGCTTCGAGCTGGAGGAGCCGGCCAAATTGCGCCTGCTGCTCTCGCGCAGCGGGGCCACTGCGCTGGAGACCTCCGCCCTGCCCCCCGCCGCGGAAGGCCCGATGCCCTGTGCGCTGGTGCCGCTGCCGGTGATCACGGGCGACTGGCGGCTGCGCCACAAATCGACCGACCGCGCCTTCTACGAGATGGCGCTGGCCGTGGCGCGGGACGAAGGCGCGAGCGAGGCGCTGCTGATCCGCGACGACGGGCTGGTGACCGAAGGCAGCTTCACCAGCCTGTTCGTGGAGAAGGACGGCCGGCTCGTCACCCCGCCGCTCGCGCTCGGCCTGCTGCCGGGCGTGCTGCGCCGCGCGCTGATCGAGGAAGGCCGCGCGGTGGAAGGCGAGGTGCGCGTGGCCGACCTTGCCGGCGGCTTCTTCCTCGGCAATGCGGTGCGCGGCCTGGTGCCGGCCAGGTTGGTGGATCAATGAGCAAGCCCTTCATCTCCCCCGCGCTCGCCCGGATCGAGCCCTCGCGCACCAATGCGATGACCGACCGCGCGACCGAGCTGCGCGAGCAGGGGCGCGACATCATCTCGCTCTCGGTGGGCGAGCCGGACTTTCCCACCCCCGCCCACGTGATCGCGGCGGGCAAGGCCGCGCTCGACGCCGGGCAGACACGCTATACCCCCGTCACCGGCACGCTGCGGCTGAAGGAAGCGGCGGCGCTGCATTTCCGGCGCGACCTGGGGATCGCCGCCGATCCGGCCAACGTGATCGTCTGCGCAGGGGGCAAGCAGGCGATCTTCCACGCGCTGCTGGCCACGATCAGCCCGGGCGGGGAAGTGATCGTGCCTTCGCCCTGGTGGGTCAGCTATCCGCAGATCGTCCGCTTCGCCGGCGGGCGGGTGGTTCCGCTCGTCACCCATGCGAAGGACAATTTCCGCTTCTCCCCCGCCGATCTCGAAGCGCTGATCGGGCCGGACACGCAATGGCTGATGCTGAACAGCCCGGGCAATCCCACCGGCGCGGTCTATCCCGGGGAAATGCTGCTGGGCATCGCCGAGGTGCTGCGCCGCCATCCCCGGGTGATGGTGCTGTCCGACGACATCTACGCCCCGCTCGATTATACCGGGCAGGGCCACGCGACGCTGGCGGCCCTCTGCCCCGACCTGGCCGACCGGGTCTGCACCATCTCCGGCGTGTCCAAGAGCCATGCGATGACCGGCTTCCGCATCGGCGTCGCCACCGGGCCGGACTGGCTGATCTCCGCCATGGGCCGGCTGCAGTCGCACAGTTCGGGCAATCCCGCCTCGATCAGCCAGGCCGCCGCCGTGGCCGCCTTCGAAGGCCCGCAGGATTTCCTGCAGGACTGGCGCGAACGCTTCCGCGCGCGGCGCGACCGGGTGGTGGAGGCGATCAACGCCATCCCCGGCCTGTCCACGCCGGTGCCCGACGGCGCCTTCTACTGCTTCATCGACGCCGCCCCCTGGATGGAACGCTTCGGCGACGACGAGGGGCTGGCGATGCATCTGCTGGACCATGGCGTGGCGGTGGTCGCCGCCTCGGCCTTCGGCGGCAAGGACGGCTTCCGCATCAGCTTCGCCGCGGACGATGCGGTGCTGGAGGAAGCCCTGCGGCGAATCGCGGGAGCGCTCAAGTGACCATCCCCATCCTGTTCGAGGACGGCGAGGCGCTGGTGATCGACAAGCCCGGCGGCCTTCCGCTCGACCGGCCGCGCGCCGGGGGAGAGGCGCTGGCGGACCGGCTCGATTCGCTCCGGCTCGGTTTCCAGCGCCAGCCCGCGCCGGTGCACCGGCTCGATGCCGACACGTCCGGCTGCCTGCTGCTCGCGCGCAATCCCAAGGCGCTGAAGCGCTTTTCGCGCGCCTTCGAGGAACGGCGGGTGGACAAGGCCTATCTCGGCCTCCTCGCGGGCGAGGTGGCCGAGGAGAGCGGCACGGTAGAGCTGGCGCTGGCCAAGATCAGCAGCGCGCAGGAAGGCTGGCGGATGATCCCAGCCAGGAAAGGCAAGCCCGCGGTCACCCACTGGACGCGGCTGGCGGTGAAGGACGGGATCACCCTGGTCCGCTTCGCGCCGGTGACCGGCCGCACCCATCAGATCCGCGTGCATGCGGCCTCGGGGATCGGCGTGCCGCTGGTCGGCGATCCGATCTACGGCCGGCCCGATCCGCGCGCGGGGCGCACCATGCTCCACGCGGCGTTCCTGGCAGTGCCGCGCGAAGGCAAGCCCACGATCACCGCCGCCGCGCCGCTGCCGGCCGATTTCGCCGCCTTCGGCCTCGCCCCGCCGGATGAGTGAGGAAGACGGCCTCGTCGCCCGGGCGCTCGCGCTGGCCGAGGAAAGCTTCATCGCCTCCTCCGGCCCCGGCGGGCAGAACGTCAACAAGGTGGCGACCGCAGTGCAATTGCGGCTGGACGTGTTCGCCCTGCGCCTGGCCCCGCCGGTGTTCCACCGGCTGAAGGCGCTGGCGGGCAGCCGGATGAACGCCCGGGGCGAGATCGTGCTCACCGCGCGCAGCCACCGCACCCAGGAAGCGAATCGCGCCGACGCGCGCGAGCGGCTGGCCCGGATGATCGAACAGGCGCAGCAGGAACCGAAGGCGCGCGCGAAGACCCGGCTCAATCGCGTGGGCAAGGAAGCGCGGCTGCAATCGAAGAAGAAGCGCGGCTCGGTGAAGGCCAATCGCGGCAAGGTGGACTGGTAGCCGTCCGCCTTTCGTCATTCCCGCTCTCCCCCTTCGCTTGACTTTTCGCCGTTCCTGGCGCAATGGCCGCGCCCTGTGAGGGCGGCGTGCGATGCGCCGCCTTGTCGTTTCAGGCCCGCTGTGGCCATTCGGAAAGTTTCAGGAAAGCGCCATGGCGAAGCCCGCAACCGTCAAGATCAAGCTGGTCTCCACCGCCGACACCGGCTTCTTCTACGTGACCAAGAAGAATCCGCGGAACATCACCGAGAAGATGACCTTCCGCAAATACGATCCCGTCGCGCGCAAGCACGTCGAGTTCAAGGAAGCGAAGATCAAGTAATCCGGGGCGGCCGGGGTCCCCTCCCGGCCCGGAAGGATGAATCCCGGGATCGGTCCGGGTTCACCATTGGTTCAACGCCTCGCATTACAGCATGAGGCATGGACATGATGACTTCGCTCGGCAAAAGCCTTTCCCGCCCCGTGATGGCCGGCCTGCTGGCCGTCGCGCTCCCCGCCGCGCTGGTCGCGCCCGCGATTCCCGCCGCCGCGGCGAGCGATGCCCGGCTCGACCAGGCCGTCGGCGCCCTGCGCGCGATCGGCACGATGCGCGCCGACTTCGTCCAGACGGACCGCAACGGGCAGAGCGTCACCGGAGTGATGACGCTCAAGCAGCCCGGCAAGATCCGCTTCGAATACGAGAAGAGCGCCAACATGCTGATCGTCTCGGACGGCGGCGCGCTGACCATGATCGACTACGAGGTGGCGCAGGTGCAGCGCTGGCCGATCAAGAATTCGCCGCTGGGCGCGCTGCTCGATCCCAAGGGCAACGTGGCGCAATACGGCAAGGTGGTGCCGACCGCGAGCCCTGAGGTTCTCAGCGTGGAGGTGCGCGATCCCAAGCACCCGGAATACGGCCTGATCACGCTGATCTTCGTCAAGAAAGCCGGCGCCCCCGGTGGGCTGGAGCTGGCGAGCTGGGTGGCGCTCGATTCGCAGAACAAGCGCACCACCGTGCGGCTGTCGAACCACAGATACGGGCTCGCCGTTCCCGACAGCACGTTCAAGTTCAAGGACCCCCGCACGGCGGGTCGTCGACCGGGCTGAACGCTTCGCCGGGCAGCCGGGCTGCTTCTGCGACAAACCGCGACAAACCGTTCATGAGGCAGCAATCACTCCTCGCCTAGAACGGTTTCACAAGGCGGTTGCGAGGCGGGTTTCCCCCCTGTTGCCCTTGCCTCCCCCCAACGAGGCCGCCTTGTAAAGCGTGACGAACGCTCAAACGGAACCCCCGTCCCCAATGCCCCCGGGACGGGGGTTTTCGTTTGGCGGCCATGCCATTGAAGCCGGCATCTGCGCATCATCGCCGGAGACCCCAGCTTTCGCTGGGGTGACGGTGAGACCGAGAGGAGATGCCTCCAATATCCTCCCCTGCAAGGGGAGGTGGCAGCCCGCAGGGCTGACGGAGGGGTGTCACCCCTGGCGGGATACCCCTCCCCCTAGGGGGAGGATCCTCGGACGCCCCTCCCGCCTTGCCGCCCCCGGCCAACCCTCCTATCTCCGCCGGCATGGTCAAGATCGCCTCGTGGAACATCAATTCCGTCCGCCTGCGGATGCCGCTCGTCGAACGTTTCCTGAAGGAGGAGGCGCCCGACGTGCTCTGCCTGCAGGAGATCAAGACGATAGAGGAAAGCTTTCCCCACAAGGCGTTCGAAGCGCTGGGATACACCCATCGCGTGATCCACGGGCAGAAAGGCTATCACGGCGTCGCCACGGTGAGCCGCATCCCGCTGCGCGAATTTTCGCGGCACGACTGGCAGGACAATGGCGAGGCCCGCCATGTGGGGGTGGAGCTGCTCGGCCCCGGCAAGGGCATGGTGCTGGAGAATGTCTATGTCCCCGCCGGCGGCGACATCCCAGACCGCGCACTGAATCCGAAATTCGGCCAGAAGCTCGATTTCCTCGAACGCATGACCCGCTGGGCGGATGCGGTGGACCGGCCGACGCTGATCGTGGGCGATTTCAACATCGCCCCGCTGGAATGCGACGTGTGGAGCCACAAGCAGCTGCTCCGCGTGGTCAGCCACACGCCGGTCGAGGTGGACACGCTGCAGCGCTTCAAGGATGCGCATGGCTGGGTGGACATCGGGCGCGAGCACATCAAGGCACCGGATCGCTATTACAGCTGGTGGAGCTATCGCGCGAAGGACTGGAAGGAGGGCGACCGTGGGCGGCGGCTGGACCATATGTGGGCTTCCCCCGACCTCGCGCGGCAGACCGTGGCCCACAGCGTGCACGAAGGCGCGCGCGACTGGACCCAGCCGAGCGACCATGTGCCGCTGGTGACGGAGTTCGATCTCTGAGCGATTCGGCCCCATCCCCCGCGCGCCGCGCGGCGCAGGCGGTGGACGCGCTGCGCCACGGCTGGCCGCTGGCGATGGCGGGGGGGCCGGTGCTGCTGCCGGTGGAGACTGCCGTCGCCGCTTCCGCATCCGCCCCCACCATGCTGATCTCCGCCGCGCGGGCAGCCACGCTCAAGCTTGCCAACCAGCGCGACGCGGCGCAGCCCCATGCGCCGGTGCTGATCTGCGGGGTGGAGGGCTTCGGCTTTGCCACGGCACGCCCGATCGCGGACCCGGCGCTGGACCTTTCCTCTCCCCTCAAGGGGCCGTTCCGGGCCGAGCCGCTGCCGTGGCGGGAAGCGGCGGAAGCGGCGATGGAACTGGCGCGGATCGCCGGCATCCTGCCCGCTTTCCTGGTCGATCCGGCGGGAGCGGGGGAGCCGCAGCCGGTCGCCCCTTCGGACCTCGCCGCCCTGGCCGACAGCGCCCGCCTGGCCATCGCGACCCGCGCCCGGCTGCCCGTCGCGGCGAGCGAGGAGGCGGAGATCGTCGCCTTCCGTTCCATCGACGACACGCGCGAACATGTTGCGCTTGTGATCGGCCGGCAGGCCTCCGACCGACCGCCGCTCGTCCGCCTCCATTCGGAATGCCTCACCGGCGACATCCTGGGCAGCCTCAAATGCGATTGCGGCCCGCAGCTCGACGCCGCGCTGGCCGCCATGGCCGAGGAAGCGAAAGCGGGCGGATGGGGCGTGCTGCTCTATCTGCGGCAGGAAGGCAGGGGCATCGGCCTCATCAACAAGCTGCGCGCCTATCGCCTGCAGGACCAGGGCTTCGACACGATCGAGGCCAACCGCCGGCTCGGCCTGCCGGACGAGGCGCGTGACTTCCCGGTGGCGGCGCGCATGCTCGAGCTGCTCGACATCCGCTCGATCCGGCTGATGACCAACAATCCCGCCAAGGTGGAAGCGCTGGAGGCGGCGGGCGTGGCGGTGGCGGAGCGGGTTCCGCACCAGCTGCCGGCCAATCCGCACAATCTCCGCTACCTCGCCACCAAGCGCGACCGCGCCGGGCATCTGCTGGGCTAGAGTTCGCCCTGCTCGGCTGGGTCTGCCGTATCGGCCTCTTTCATCATCCCGTCCCCTATTCGTCATCCTGGTCCCTATTCGTCATCCCCGCGAAGGCGGGGATCCAGCAGCAACGGCGGAACTGGATCCCCGCCTTCGCGGGGATGACGAACAGGGGAGGGGAATTGACGAAAGGGGGGCGAGCCGATCCCCCGCCTTGCAAGCGGAGCGGGCAAGGGGCATCCTGGCTCACCGTTCCACCGGAGACACGATGCCGCCCCTGCTTCTCGCCCTTGCCCCTCTCGCCCTCGCCGCTGCGGGCGTGACCGCCGATGCCGACCGGCTGCTGGCGCGCCATCAGGACGAGGAAGCCTTCGCGCTGGTCTCGCAGGCCGCGGCTGCGGGGGATGCGGACGCGATCGTCTATCTCGCCCGCTTCTATGAGGAAGGGATCCATGTGGAACCCGATCGCGCCCGTGCCGCGAAACTTTACGCACAGGCGGCCGACCGGGGCGACGCCGAGGCGAAATGGAGGCTGGGCATGCTGCTCGATTCGAGCGAGGTGGTGACGCCCGCCACGGCCAGGGCGATCCGGCTGTTCCGCGCCGCCGCCGCCGGGGGCGAGGCACGCGCCTTCGTCAGCCTGGGCGTGATGTATTCGATCGGGCGCGGGGTGAGCCAGGATCATGTCGAGGCGCTGAGGAATTACGAGGCCGGCGCCCGGCTGGGCTATGCCCACGCCTTCAACGAGATCGGCATCGTCCATCTCGCGGGCGAAGGCGTGCCGGAAGACCCGGTGGAAGCCACCGCCTGGTTCCTGGTCGCGATGCTGATGGGCGATCCGAGCGGAGCGGAGAATCTGGGCGAGATGTTCGCGCTGCTGGGCGAAAGCGATGTGCGCCAGGCTTCCCAGCGTGCGAACGAGATCGCGCGGGACTATGGCGTGGCAGCCAAGCCCGGGAAGGACGTGCTCCCGGGCTGAGCCCGCCCTTCCTCAGCGGCTCTCGAAGCGCTTGAGGCCCGCGCCGAGCGTGTTCTGCCCGATCGCGAGCCGGTCTCCCGACCAGTCGGCGACGAAGGTGGTGGTCCAGCCGACCCCCGGGGCCAGGCGCGCGTCGTTGCCGGCGACCTGCAGCCCATCCGCGGTATGATTGTGCCCTTCGGCAGCGACCGCGATGAAGGCCGAATGGTTCTCCTTGTCGCGGCCCTGGACGAACCAGTTGTTCGTGATCTGCCCGGTGGAGCCCGAAGGCAGGTCGATCATGTAATTGGTCTGGCGGCCGCCCGTATCGTCGAAGCTCGATGCGGCGATGTCCACCCTGGCGGAGCGCGACTTCACGTAGTGGCCGCCGCGGCCCTGCTCGAAACGGCTGCGGGTGATCCGCAGATGCCCGTAATTGCCGACATAGACCGAATGGGCGCAGCCGCCCCCGCCTTCGCAGGTGCCGAGCCGGGTGAAGGTCGATTTGTCGATCACGATCTGGCCGGTGGGATCGGCAGCGGTGAGGATGCCTTGCTGGCTGTCGCGGAACCAGCTCTGGGCCACGGTGAGGTTGCCCTGCTCCAGCCGGATGCCCGCCCCGTTTGCATCGGGCACGCGCATGTTCTGGAAGACGATGCCCGAAACCGCGGCGCTGCGCCCGCGCAGCACCAGCGCAGCCTTGCCTTCGCAGGTCACGCCGTCGAACACAGCCTTGCCCGGCTCGCTCGCAAGATAGGAGATCTCGCCGGCGGCCTGCACCGCGCAGTCGGGATGGAGGCCGGAAGCGATCCGGATCGAGCCGCTGCCCTTGCCGATCGCGTCGACCGCCTGCTGGAGGCGCGCATAAGACCGGCCGGTTTCGACCACCGTGTAAGGCGCCGCCGCGCTCTGCGCGAGCAGCACGCCGGGAATCGCGGCCAATACCGCGCCCCCGAGCAGCAAGGCGGGCATCGGTCGCGGGCGGAAAGGCACAAGGCGGGCAAGCTGTTTCATGCCGCCAAGTCTAGCCCAGGCCTGGTTAAGGACCGGCTAACCAGCCTTTGCCGCCTCCGACCGCCCCTCGAGGAGAGGATGGGCCGTGCCCCGCCATCGGCGAATTGCCGCGCCATCGCTCGCCTCGCGCAAATTCGCATTGCAAGGCTCGGCTGGGGGGCTACCTTGCGCGGCCTTCGGGAGGCAAGCATCGCCCCCCGCGTCCACGGAAACTGGAAGAGGGTTCCAATGAAGAAGATTGCCTACACCGCCTTCGCCTCGCTTGCGGCGCTGACCTTGGCCGCCTGCGGCAGTTCGGACAATGCGTCCGAGGAGGCGACGGCCGAGGATGTCGAAATGCCCGCCGACGAGGCAATGACGGGCGTGGAGGAGCCGGCGGCCGATGCGAACGCGATGTCGGACGAGTCGACGACGACGCCCACGCCCGCGCCCAGCGACACCACGTCCGCGGTGGGCGATGCGGCGGCCGATGTTGCCGCCCAGGCCGAAGCGGCCGCTGCCGCGGGGGACGAGGAAGCCTCCGGCGAAGGCACCGGCAACGGCATGTAGGGTTGTCACCACGGGCACAAACAGCGGGCGCGCCTCCGGGCGGCGCCCGCTTTTTTGTCTTGGGCCTCCTCCTCGGAGAGACCCCTCTTCCTTCGTCACCCCAGCGAAAGCTGGGTCTCGGGCGGCGACACGCAACGGCCCGGGATGCCAGCCTCCGCTGGCATGACGAAGGGTTCACGATGGCGCCCGAAGCGCTCACAAACCATCCTCTCGCCTTTTCCTCGCTGTCGATCCATTATGGCCGCGTGACCATGATCCGCCTCGCCCCCGCCATCGCGCTGCTCCCCCTCGCCTTGCTGGCCGCCTGCGGCCCCAACGACAACGATCCCGGCCCCGGCGGAGTGACGGTCTCCGAAGCCCGCGCGCTGGACGAGGCGGCGCAGATGATCGAGCAGCGGCGGCTTCCTCGGGAAGCGCTGGACAGCGGCGGCACGCCCGCTCCCACCGGAACCGCCACCACCACCGCCACGCCGCCCGCACGATAATGGCCGGCCTCGCCCCGTGGATCGGCCGCGAGGAACGCGCGCGCGATACGCTCGGCACGGCGCTCGCCCGCCGTTGGCTGGCGATGTTCGACCTTCCCGCACACAGCGAAGGAGCCATGCCGCAAGGCATCCACTGGTGCCTCTGCGTGCCCGAGACTCCGACCGCCGGGCTGGGCGAGGACGGCCATCCGCTGCGTGACGGGTCACCCGGCAGCTTCCTGCCGCCCGCGCCCGGACCGCGCCGGATGTGGGCAGGCAGCGCGTGCGAATTCCTGGCCCCGCTGGCGATCGGCGATGAGGTGGAGCGGGTGAGCCGGATCGAGGCGATCGAGGAGAAGCAGGGCGGCAGCGGCCCGCTGACCTTCGTCACCGTGCTGCACGAGACGCGGGCACATGGCTGCCTTGCGCTGCGGGAGCGGCAGACGCTGGTCTATCGCGAACCGCCGCCACCGGGTTCCCCGCCCGTGCCGCCGCCACTGTCCGCCGCGCGCTTCGATGAAAGCAGGTGGGACGCGGTGCGGCGCCTCACCCCGTCTGCCGCCTTGTTGTTCCGCTATTCGGCGCTGACCTTCAACACCCACCGCATCCATTACGATGCCGATTATGTCCGCGATGTCGAAGGCTATCGCGGGCTGGTGGTGCATGGGCCGCTCACCGCCTCGCTGCTGCTCCAGCTCGCCGCGCGCGCGTTCGGCGAGAACGCGCTGGCGCGTTTCTCCTTCCGGGGTGTCAGCCCCGCCATTGCCGGCGGGGAGCTGGTGATGGCGTTGCGAAGCGATGGCGAGGGGATCGAGCTGGGCGCCTTCGCGGCGGACGGGCGGCAAGTGGTGCAGGCACAGGCCGCGCTGCGCGGCTGATCGCGCCGACACCCGCCATTATTCCAAGCGAAGGAAGCGCTTCAGGCCGGATAGTCCGGGATCGGCTCCAGCACCCCGTAGCTTTCCCCGGCGGGCTCGCGCCCCAGCGGAGGCAGGTCGATCTCGGGCGGGCCGACCTCGGTATCGGGCAAGCGGTCGAGCAGATTGCGGATCAGGGTCAGCCGGCCGAGCTTCTGATCGTTGAAATCGACCAGGGTCCACGGCGCGTAAGGCGTGTGGGTCGCGGCCAGCATCGCTTCGCGCGCCTCGGTATAGGCGTCGTATTTCTGCCGCGCGGCGAGGTCGACGGGGGAGAGCTTCCAGCGCTTGAGCGGGTCTTCCGCCCGTTCGGCCAGCCGTTCCTCCTGCCGGGCCTGGTCGGTGGTCAGCCAGTATTTGAACAGCAGGATGCCGTCATCGACGAGCTGCTTCTCGAAAGCCGGCGCCTGGTCGAGGAAATGGGCGACCTGTTCGGGCGTGGCGTAGCCCATCACCCGCTCCACCCCGGCGCGGTTGTACCAGCTGCGGTCGAACAGCACGATCTCGCCCGCGGCAGGCAGGTGGGCGACGTAGCGCTGGAAATACCACTGGCCCGCCTCCTGCTCGCTCGGCTTGGGCAAGGCCACGGTGCGGCATTGGCGGGGGTTGAGCCCGCCCGCCACCGCCTGGATCGCGCCGCCCTTGCCCGCCGTGTCGCGCCCTTCGAACAGCACCAGGATGCGTGCGCCGGTGGCCGCGGCCCAGCGGGCCATCGCCACCAGCTCGAGCTCGAGCGGTTCGAGCAGCTTCTTGTAATCCTTGCCGGAAAGCTGGGCCATGACCGCCAGACTGCCCGTTTTTTCCGCGCTTGTCAGCCCGCCAGCCAATAGAGCGCCAGGATGCCCAGCGCGATGCGATACCAGGCGAAGGGCGCGAAGCCGTGGCGGCTGACATAGGCGACGAAGGCGCGGATCACCGCCAGCGCGACGATGAAGGAGACGACGAAGCCCACCGCGATCTCGCCCCAGCCCACCGAGGCCGCGCCGGAGGCCATATCCGCGCGGTTGTCCATCAGCTCGAGCGTCGAGGCGCCGATCATCGTCGGCACAGCGAGGAAGAAGGAGAACTCCGCCGCCGTCTTGCGCCCCACGCCCATGGCGAGCGCGCCCATGATCGTCGCGCCCGAGCGGCTGACGCCCGGCACCATCGCCAGGCATTGCGCACAGCCGACCCCGATCGCCTGCCACAAAGGCAGTTCGCCCACCGAGACATTCTCGCCCGGCCGGGCCACGCGCTCGATCGCAATGATGGCGACGCCGCCCAGGATCAGCGCCCAGGCCACCACCACCGGGCTGCCCAGCAGCACGTCGATGTAATCCTTGAGCACCAGGCCGAGCACGGCCGAGGGCAGGAAAGCCACCAGCAGGTTACGCAGGAAGCGCAGCGACGCCGGCTCCAGCCGCAGGATGCCCATCCCGGCGTTCCAGAACGTCTTCCAGTACTGCACCACCACCGCCAGGATCGCGCCGAGCTGGATCACGACGTTGAACATCGCCCATTGGGCGGAGTCGTATCCGAACAGCTCGGAAGCGAGGATGAGGTGTCCGGTCGAGGAGACGGGGACGAACTCGGTAAGCCCTTCGACTATGCCGAGCAGGATCGCGGTAAGGGTAAGGTCCATGTCCTGCCCGTGATGCCGGGCGGGAGCGGCAAGTCAAGCCGCTCCCGCTTCGCAGGTGCAAAAAAGCTGTGAGCCGCCGCTCACCAGATATGCACGCGCTCTTCCGGCGGCAGATAGAGCTTGTCGCCCGGCTTGACGTCGAACGCCTTGTACCAGGCGTCCACGTTGCGCAGCGGCCCGTTGACGCGGAACTTCTCCGGCGAATGGGGATCGGTCAGCATCTGCTGGCGCAGCCGGTCGTCCCGGCTGGCCGAGCGCCATACCTGCGCCCAGGCGAGGAAGAAGCGCTGATCGCCCGTGAGCCCGTCGATCACCGGAGCCTCCTTGCCGCCCAGCGCCATCTTGTAGGCGCGGTAGGCCAGGCTGAGGCCGGAAAGATCGCCGATGTTCTCGCCCAGGGTCAACCGGCCGTTGACGCAGGTCTTTCCGCCATCGAGCGGGCAATAGGTATCGAACTGCGCCGCCAGCCGGTCGCCCATCGCGTCGAAGGCCTTGCGGTCGGCATCGGTCCACCAATCCTCCAGCTTGCCGGTGGCGGAATATTTCGATCCCTGATCGTCGAAGCCGTGGCCCATCTCGTGCCCGATCACCCCGCCGATCGCCCCGTAATTCACCGCGAGGTCCGCATCGGGCCCGAAGAAGGGCTGCTGCAGGATCGCGGCGGGGAACACGATCTCGTTGAAGGCCGGGTTGTAATAGGCGTTCACCGTCTGCGGCAGCATGAACCATTCGGCACGGTCCATCGGGCCGCCGAGCCGCGACACCTCCTTGTGCCATTGCCACTTGGCGGCGGAGATCTCGTTGCCCAGCGGATCGTCGGCGCTGATGACGAGGCCCTGATAGGTCTCGAACTTGTCGGGATAGCCGATCTTGGGGAAGAACGCCGCCAGCTTGGCCTCGGCCTGCGCCTTGGTCTGGGCGCTCATCCAGGAATTCTCTTCGAGGCTCTGCGCCAGCGCCTTGCGCAGATTGCCCACCAGCTCTTCCATCGCCGCCTTGCTGGAGGCGGGGAAATAGCGTTCGGCATAGGCCTTCCCCAGCACTTCGCCCAGCTGGCCCTCGGTCGCTTCGATCGCGCGCTTCCAGCGCGGGCGCTGCTCCTCCGCGCCGTTCAGCGTCTTGCCGTAGAAATCGAAATTGGCCCGGTCGATCTCCGTCGGCAGCACGTCGGCATGGCTCGCCAGGAAGCGCGCCGCCATGAAGGCCTTGACCGTTTCGAGCGGGGTCTTCGTGAGCAGCTGCATCATCGCCGGCAGCCCGCCGCCGATCCCGGCGCGCATCTTGTCCGACAGGCCGAGCCTGGCCATCTCCGCCTCGCTCGGCGGGATCTGCGGAGCGAGGAAATAGCGCGTCTCGCCCAGTCCGGCGGCATCCAGCAGGCGCGCGGCGGGGAAATCGGGCGCCAGCGCGATCACCTCGTCCCGCCCGAGCTTGTGATAGGTGAGGTCGCTGTCGCGCAGGGCAGTGCGGGCCCATTCGATCTCCGCCACCCGATGCTCGAAGGCATAGACCGCCTCCGCCGCCGGCTTCGGATCGGCATAGCCGGCCTTGCCGAGCAGGAAGGCGAGATATTCCTTGTACTTGGCCTGGATCTCGCGGTTCTTCTCGGTATCCTCGAGATAGATGTCACGGTCCGGCAGGCCCATGGCATCGAAGCCGAGCACGGGGATGTAGCTGTCGGGATCCTTGTCGTCCACGGTGACGCCCGCGCCCACCAGCTGCGGGAAGGCCGGATCGCCCCACAGCTCCGCCAGCGCGGACAAATCCGGCGCGGCGAAGATCTTCGTCAGATAGGGATAGGCCGGCGCAACCCCCTTCGCATTGATCGCCGCCGTATCGAGATAGGCATTATAGGCATCGACGATCCGCTGCTCGGACGATCCGGCGGGATGCGGGGTGGAGACCAGCTGGTCGATCAGCGCCTTCACATCGGCCTTCGACTTCTCGTCGAGATAGGTGAACGCCCCGTAGCGTGTGAATTCGGGCGGGATCGGATTGTCGCGCACCCACTTGCCGTTCACATAGGCGAAGAAATCGTCACCCGGCTTGACCGAGGGATCGAGGGAGGACGGGTCGAAGCCCCAGCTGCCGAAGCTCATCTCCGGGGTGGACGAAGCCGGGGCGGAAGCCTGCGCGCCCGCCGGCGCGTCTTCCGCCAGCGCGGGAACGGTGAAAGCCAGCGCCGCGGCCGAAGCACCGGCGATCAGGATGGATCGGATCATGGAAGCAGCCTTTTGCAGAAGCGGGCGATCGCGCGGAAAGCTTGCCCGCACTGCCCGCTGCGGGAACATGAACTTCAATATGCCGGCGCCTTAGCCGCTTCAAGGGCGACGCGGGACGTCCTTGATCGGTTTCAATTGATACTTCGTCGAAAAATCGGATTTCGACCTCGACGATCCTCCCCCAAGGGGGCCGGCCCCGCCCCCCGGACTCCTCCTCAACCCCGTTCGTGTCGAACGGAGGTTAAACCTGAAAGCCCCTCCCATTGAAGGGAAGGGATATTCACGCCGGCTCGATATCGTCGAATTGCAGCGAGGCGAGCCGGGCGTAGAGGCCGCCCGCGGCGGCGAGACGGGCATGAGTGCCCTGCTCCACGATCCGCCCGCCATCCATCACCACGATCCGGTCCGCCGCGCGCACCGTGGCCAGGCGATGGGCGATGACGAGAGTGGTGCGATCCTTCATCAGCCGTTCCAGCGCCTGCTGCACCAGCCGCTCGCTCTCGGCGTCGAGCGCGCTGGTCGCCTCGTCGAGCAGCAGGATCGGCGCGTCGCGCAGCAGCGCGCGGGCGATGGCCACGCGCTGGCGCTGCCCGCCCGAGAGCCGCGCCCCGCCTTCGCCCAGGAACGTGTCGAGCCCTTGGGGCAACGCCCTGAGAAACTCCTCCGCATTGGCCGCGCGGGCGGCTTCCCAGATCGCCTCGTCGGAAGCGTCCCACGCACCATAGCGCAGATTGTCGCGCGCATCGGCGGCGAACAGCACGCCTTCCTGCGGCACCAGCGCCATCCGCCGGCGGATCTCGGCCGGGTCCACGCCGGTCAGCGGCACGCCGTCGAGCCGGATGGTCCCCGCCTGCGGATCGTAGAACCGCTCCGCCAGCTGGAACAGGCTCGACTTGCCGGCACCCGAGGGGCCGACGATCGCCACCGTCTCGCCCGGCTCCACCGACAGGGTGAAATCCTGCACCGCCGCCGTCTCCGGCCGGGTGGGATAGCGGAAGGTGACGTTCTGGAAGGCCAGGCTGCCGCGCGGAGGCACCGGCAGGTCCAGCGGCCGCGCGGGCGGCGCGATGGCGGGCTTTTCCTTGAGCAGCTCGTTGAGCCGGCTCGCCGCGCCGGCGCCGCGCAGCAGGTCGCCATAGACCTCGGTCAGCGCGCCGAAGGCCCCGGCCACCAGCACCCCGGTCAGCACGAAGGCGGCGATGGTGCCGCCCGACAGCGAGCCTTCCACCACTTGCAGCGCGCCGCGCCACATCAGCGCGGTGATCGAGCCGAACACCACCAGGATCACCATCGCCGTCATGATCGCGCGCAGCAGGATGCGGCGCCGGGCGGTATCGAAGGTCCGCTCCACCGCTTCGGCGAAGCGGGCGTGCTCGCGCGTTTCCTGGTTGAAGCCCTGGACGATCTTCATCGCGCCGAGCACTTCGGTGACCATCGCGCCGACATCCGCCACCCGATCCTGGCTGTCGCGCGAGACCTTGCGCAGGCGGCGGCCGAAGATCACGATCGGCACCACGACCAGCGGCACCGCGATCAGCAGCAGCAGGGTGAGGCCGGGCGCGAGGAACAGCAGATAGGCCACCCCGCCGATCGCGGTGATGAGGTTGCGCAGCGCGACCGAGACGGTGGTGCCGACCACCTGCTCGATCTGCGCCGTGTCCGCCGTCATCCGCGAGGAGATCTCCTTCGGGCTGTTCTCCTCGAAGAAGCCGGGCGAAAGGCGCAGCAGGTTGCGCTGCACGGCAAGGCGGATGTCGGCCACCACGCGCTCGCCCAGCCAGCTCACGAAATAGAAGCGGCAGGCGGTGCCGATCGCCAGCACCACCACGATCATGAACAGGTAGCGGAACCAGCGGGCGATATCGTGCGGATTGCCGCCCCCGGCAAAGCCCCGGTCGATGATCAGACGGAAGCCCGCCGGGATCGCCAGCGTGGCCGCGGCGGTGACGAGCAGGGCGACGAGCGAGAGCGCCACCCAGCCGGGATAGCGCATCGCGGCGCGCCAGATCATCGTGAGCGGGCCGAGGCTGTCGGCCGGTTCGACATCCGGCAGCGATTGGGGTTGGCGTGCCATGCGCGCCGCCTAGCCGATTGCGCGCCCGGATTGAAGCGAAGAGAGTGGGAGGGGGAGGGAGAGAGGGGAAGAGGCGGAGAGGGAGGGAGAGCCGGAACCGCCTCCCCTTTCCTCCCGCCCCCTCCGGAAAACCCAGGCCTTGCACAGGCGCTGCGCCGCCCCATCTCCATGTCGCATTGCAACATGAAACGCTTCCCGGCATGATGCAGCGCAACAACCGCCCGAAGCACCGCCGGAGTCGGCGCAGACCAGGGGATCCCACTTGCTGTATCATGCCTATGAAATCCAGCGCGCCATGCTTTCGGGCGCCAGCGCCATGGCGGAGGTCGGGGCGAAGCTGCTGTCCAACCCGCGCAATCCCTGGGGTTATGTCGGCGCCGCGCCGATCATCGCTTCCGCGCTGGAGGTGTTTGCCCATGCCTATGCCCCGCGCGGGAAGCCGGATTTCGGGATCACCCATGTCTATGCCGACGGGGCGGAGCATGCCGTCAACGAGCAGGTGCTGCTGACCAGGCCGTTCTGCGAGCTGCGCCATTTCCGGCGCGAGGGCCTGCCGGAGGATGCGCCCAAACTGCTGGTCGTCGCGCCGATGAGCGGACATTACGCCACGCTGCTGCGCGGCACGGTGGCGCGGATGGTGGAAAACCAGGACGTCTACGTCACCGATTGGGCGGATGCGAAGCTGGTGCCGCTGGAGGCGGGGCCGTTCGATCTCGACGACTATATCGACTACCTGATCGAGTTCCTCGAATATATCGGGCCGGGCACGCATATGATGGCGGTCTGCCAGCCTTCCGTGCCCGCTTATGCCGCGACGGCGATCATGGGCGCGGAGCGGCACCCCTGCCGCCCGGCGAGCCTGACCATGATGGGCGGGCCGGTGGACACCCGCGCATCGCCCACCAGCGTGAACGACGTGGCGACCGACCGGCCGATGAGCTGGTTCGAGAACAATGTGATCACCACCGTGCCGATGAGCTATCCGGGCGGGGGGCGGAAGGTCTATCCCGGCTTCCTCCAGCTCGCCGGCTTCATCGCGATGAATCTCGGCAGCCACCTCATCAGCCACTACCAGTATTTCAACCATCTGGTGGACGGTGACGGGGAAAGTGCGGCGGCGCACAAGGCGTTCTACGACGAATATCTCTCCGTCTGCGACATGACCGCCGAATTCTACCTCCAGACCGTGCGGCACGTGTTCAAGGAACATTCGCTGCCCAAGGGCAAGCTGGTCCATCGGGGGGTGAAGGTCGATCCCGGGGCGATCCGCGATACCGCGCTGCTCGCGATCGAGGGGGAGCGGGACGATATTTCGGGCATCGGCCAGACCAAGGCCGCGCTGGACCTCGCGGCGAACCTGCCCGCGGCGAGGAAGAAATACCACCTCGCCCCCACGGTGGGGCATTACGGCATCTTCAACGGCAGCAAGTGGCGCACCCGGATCGCCCCCATCGTGGAGCAATGGATGCGCGCCCATCCGGGCAAGGAAAGGGCGAAGCTGAAGGTGGTGGCGTGATCAGCCGGGCGGCGGGTCGAGGGGCGGGCCAGGGGTTGGGCCAAGAGGCGGGGACGCCTTCTTCCGCCCGCCTCCGAAGATCCTCTTAAGCACTCTTCCAGCGATCACTAGCAGGAAGATAGTGAAGATAAGCAGCACCGCCGCCACCACCGCAGCGGTCATCGGATATTCCAGCGCGAGATAGAGCAGGCCGACCGTCGCCACATCCTCGGTGGTGGAGACGGCGATATTGCTGAAGGGTTCCGGGCTGGCATTGACCACCGCCCGCGCGCCGGCCTTGCCGCCATGGGCGATGAGCGCGCCGCTTCCGCCCAGGATGAAGGCGATCGCCTGCGTCGCCGGATCAGAGGGATCGACCACCGCCAGCGCCAGCAGCGCGCCGCCCAGCGGCCGGATCAGCGTGTGCACGCCGTCCCACACCGAATCGAGCCAGGGGATCTTGTCGGCGAAGAATTCGCAGAAGGCCGCCAACGCGGCCACCCCCATCACCCAGGGATTGGCCAGCACGCTCAGCCCCTGGAGATGCTCCGGCAGCGGCACCACGCCGGTGCGCATCGCGATGCCGGTGGCAAGGACGCACAGATAGAGCCGCCATCCGGCGAGCAGGCTGACGCTGCCGGCAATGCCCAGTATCTCGACGATCCCGAGAGGCTGCACCGATCCCCTCCTTCCCCGCGCGGTTGTCGCACGCTCTCCCGCCGCTGTCGACCCCGCTACAGCACCTCGAACAGCCCGGCCGCGCCCATCCCGCCGCCGACGCACATGGTGACGACGACATGCTTCGCGCCGCGCCGCCTGCCTTCGATCAGCGCATGGCCGACGCAGCGCGCACCGGTCATGCCGTAGGGGTGGCCGATGGAGATCGCCCCCCCGTTCACGTTGAGCAGGTCGTTCGGGATGCCGAGCCGGTCGCGGCAATAGAGCACCTGCACCGCGAAGGCCTCGTTCAGCTCCCACAGGCCGATATCGTCCATCTTGAGGCCATGGCGCTCGAGCAGTTTGGGTACGGCGAAGACCGGGCCGATGCCCATCTCGTCGGGCTCGGTGCCGGCCACCGCCATGCCGAGATAGCGCCCCAGCGGCTGCAGCCCACGCCTTCCGGCCAGTGCGGCCTCCATCACCACGCAGGCTGAGGAGCCGTCGGAAAGCTGGCTGGCATTGCCTGCGGTGATCACCCCGTTCGGGATCACCGGATTGAGCGCGGCGAGCCCTTCCAGCGTGGTGCCCGGGCGGTTGCCCTCGTCCCGGGCGATGGTGACTTCCTCCCGGCTCGTCTCGCCCGTCTCCTTGTCGGTCACGGCCATGGTCGCGGTGACAGGCACGATCTCCTCATCGAACCGGCCGGCTTCCTGTGCGGCGGCGGTGCGCTGCTGGGATTGGAGCGCGTATTCGTCCTGCGCCTCGCGCGGGATGCCGTAGCGCTTGGCCACCACTTCCGCCGTCTGGAGCATCGGCATGTAGGTCGCACCGTGCATCGCGATCAGCTCGCGGTCGAACTCGACGCGCAGTTCCTTGGTCTGCACCAGGCTGATCGATTCCTGACCCCCGGCGGCGACCACATCCATCCCGTCATGCACCACCTGCTTCGCCGCGGTCGCGATCGCCATCAGGCCCGAGGCGCATTGCCGGTCCACGCTCATGCCCGGCACGGTGACAGGCAACCCGGCCCGCAACGCCACCAGCCGCGCGATGTTCGGCGCCTGGCTGCCCTGCTGCAGGGCCGATCCCCAGACGACGTCCTCCACCTCGGCCCCTTCCAGCCCGGCGCGCTCCACCGCGGCCTTGAGCGAGAAGGCGCCCAGGCTGGGCCCCGGCGTAGCGTTGAACGCGCCCTTGTAGGCGCGGCCGATCGCGGTGCGGGCGGTGGAAACGATGACTGCGTCACGCATCAGCTATTCCTCTCATGCTTGATGATGGCGGATCAGAAGAACAGCAGGCTGATCCATTCCGCCACGTAGCCGGGCTTCTCCTCGCCTTCGATCTCCAGCGTGATCTCGACGGTCTGCTCCCACTGGCCGGGGCGCTTCTCGCTCATCCCCGCCAGCTTGAAATGCGCCCGCACCCGCTTGCCCGAACGCACCGGCTGCAGGAACCGCACCCGATTGCCGCCGTAATTGAGCGCCATCTTGAGCCCGTCGGGCTTCTGGATATCGGATTTCTCGGTCAGCACCGGGATCAGCGACAAGGTGAGGAAGCCATGCGCGATGGTGCCGCCAAACGGGGTCATCGCCGCCATCGCGGGATTCACGTGGATGAACTGGTGATCGCCGGTGGCATCGGCGAACTTGTCGATCATCTCCTGGTCCACCAGCAGCCATTCGGACGTGCCGATGGTCTCGCCGATACGGCTCGCAAGCTCCTGTGGGGTCATCGCGCCTCTCCGTCCTCTACCGCGGAACTGCGCCGTTCATGGCCTATTGCGGTGCCCGGTGCAATGCGCCAGCCCGTGCCGCTACGGCATCGCCGCCGCCAGGGCGGGGCAGAGGCCGGCGCGGCCCGCGCGCGCCGCGACCCGCGGGCGAATCGATTCGGTTCAGATAGGTCCACAGCCCGCACTGGACGCCGATCAGCATCAGCACGAAGGGCTGATAAGCGATGCCGACAAAGAACGAGCCGATCAGATAGACGATCTGCGCCAGCTGCAGCGCCGAGGCCAGCGAGCCCTTCCATCCGTCGCGATCGGCGAGCTCCGGCTCCAGCCTGGCGCGCTGGAGATAGCGCCGCCGCAGCCGCTCCATCTGCCACAGGCCCACGAGATGCAGCCACAGCCACAGGCCCAGGCCCGGCCAGCCCTGCTCGCCCAGCATCTCGAAATAGCTCGAATGATAGGCGCGGGCCCGGTCGGTCACGTTCTGGGTCTCGACCACCGTGTTGCCCCCGCCCATGTCGCGCGTCACCCGCGTCTTGTAGGTGAAGCTGTTCGAACGATAGGCGTCGAACCCGCCGCCCAGCGGGTGATGCTTCACGTAATCGAGCGTCCAGCGCCAGACGGCGATCCGGGTGGAAGCCGATTCGTCGCTGTCATGGGTTTCGATCGTCCCCATCCGCTGGGTGAAGCTCTGGGGCAGGAACGGCACCGCCGCCAGCAGGGCGAAGCCGGCCAGGCCCATATAGAGGAAGCGGCGCTTGACGCTGCGCAGCAGCAGCGCGCCCAGCACCGCGATGCAGATCAGGCCGGTCCGCGCCTCGGTGCCTACCGGGATCAGCAGCGCGGCGAAGATCAGCGCCCCGGCGAAGGTCCGCACGCGCCAGTCCGGCGGGAAGATGGTGCCGTATTTCGCCAGCCACAGGATCAACGGGATGATCGCGATCGCCACGCAGGAGATGGTCGAGCTTTCGTAGATCCCCGTATTCTCGTTCACGAAGAAATAGAGCGTGCCGTAGCCGCCGCCGCCGGTGGCGGTCTTCATCCCGCCCGAAATGATGATCGCACCCACCGAAAGCACCATGACCAGCACCGCCGCCTCGATCCTCAGGCGGGTGCGCAGGGTCAGCGGCAGGAAGATCGCGAAGACCAGCGCCTTCCACACCCAGGCCCATTTCTCCGCCGCTTCCACAGGGAAATCCGCCCACAGGGTGGTCATCCCGGAATAGGCGAGCAGCGCCACCATCAGCCCCTGGCGGAAAGTGAACCGGCTGCCTTCCTTGCTGTCGGCCAGTGCCCAGCCGGCGAAGGCGGCGACGAAGGCGATCAGCGAGACGGGCAGGAGCGGCATCAGCGTCCAGCCGATCTTCTGCGGTGCGACGATGTCGATATAGAGATAGGCGAGCACCCAGATGAAGGGCTTGCGCAGCCCCACGGCCAGCAGCCCCATCACGAAGAGGAACAGGAATGCGTCAAGCATCGGCGCCCCCGTCCTTGGACTGAGGCTTGTCCTTCAACCAAGGCTTACGGGGCCTGGGCCGGCCCGAATCCTCCGCATCAAGATCGTCGCACTGCAGCAGGCGCCAGGCGGCAAGCACCAGCAAGGCGTGCGTAAGGCCGATCGCGAAATAGTCGATCAAGACGAGTGTCCCTGAATTGGACGATGGCGCTCCCTAGCAAGCCCCGGTTGACGCGTCGTTAAGCTTATCCATGGCAGGGCCTGTTTCGCGATGACCCGTGTTCTTCATGTCCTCGACCATTCGCTGCCGCTCCATAGCGGCTACACCTTCCGCACGCGCGCGATCCTGAAGGCGCAGCAGGCGCAAGGGCTGGAGGTGCGCGGCATCACCGGGCTGCGCCATGCGGGCGAAGGGCCCGACCCGGAAGAAGCCGACGGCATCCTGTTCCACCGCACCCCGGGCACGGTCAGCGGCCCCGCGGGCCTGCGCGAATGGCGCGAGATCGTCGCGCTGGAACGCGCGATCGACGCCCTGGTCGCCCGCTGGCGGCCGGACATCCTCCATGCCCATTCGCCGGCCCTGTGCGGCCTTGCAGCGCTGCGCGCGGGCAGGAAGCACGGCATTCCCCTGGTCTATGAGATCCGCGCCTTCTGGGAAGACGCGGCGGTAGGCAACGGAACGGGCCGTGAAGGCTCGCTCAAATACCGGCTCACCCGGGCGCTCGAGAACCGCGTGGTCGGGGGAGCGGATGCAGTGATGACGATCTGCGCCGGCTTGCGCGACGATCTGATCGCGCGCGGCTTCGACGGATCGCGGATCGGGATCATGCCCAATGGCGTGGACCTCACCCTGTTCGGAGAGCCACTCCCGCGCGACGAAGCGCTGGCGGCTGAGCTGGGCCTCGGCGATGGGCCGGTGATCGGCTTCATCGGCAGCTTCTACGATTACGAGGGGTTGGACGATCTGGTGGCGGCGATGCCCGACCTGCTCGCCCTCCATCCCGATGCGCGGCTGCTGCTGGTCGGCGGCGGGCCGGTGGGCGATGCACTGAAGGCGCAGGTCGCAGCCTCGCCCGCGGCCCATGCGATCCGCTTCACCGGCCGCGTGCCGCATGGCGAGGTGGAGCGGTATTATTCGCTGTGCGACATCATGGCCTATCCCCGCAAGGCGAGTCGGCTGACCGATCTCGTCACGCCGCTGAAGCCACTGGAAGCGATGGCGCAAGGCAAGCTCGTGGTCGCGTCCGACGTGGGCGGCCATCGCGAACTGATCGCCGACGGCGAAACCGGCGTGCTGTTCGCACCGGACGACCCCGCGGCCTGCACGCACGCCATCGCCCGGCTGCTGTCCGAACGCGAAGGGTGGGACGCGATGCGCACCGCTGGCCGCGCCCATGTCGCCGCGAGCCACGATTGGGCCCACAATGTGAGCCGTTATCGGCCCGTTTACCAAAAGGTGCTAGAAACACGACCAAACAGCCGCCTGCCCGCCGCCGCCTGATTCTCCAGGCGGTGAAAGGGACCTGAATGACGAGGATCTTCGAGTGGACCATGCTGAGCCAACCAAGGGATACGAGGCGGCAAGGCCGGTGAGCGCGCACCGGCTGTTTCCCGCCATCGTGGCCGCGTGGTTCGCACTGCTGCTCGGCGCCGGCTTCATGGTCCTGCCCGGCCTGATGATCGAGCGGCTCGTGGGCGCGAGCGGCATTTCCTCGCTGATTCCCGCCGCCGCGCCGCCGCTGGGCAATACGGCACGGATCCTGATCTCGCTGGCGGCCGCCGTGGCTGGCGCGGCACTCGGCTTCGCGATCGCGCGGAAGGTCGCGGCATCGCAGAATGCGGAACACGCCGCGCTTGCCGATATGCGCCGCTCCGTCCGCAAGAAGGAGGAGCAGGCCTGCCGCCCGATCTCCGCCAAGGAAGAACTCGGCAGCGAACTGCTCGACAGCCCGCCGGAAGAGGAGCGCTTCCGCATTCCGCTGCGCAACCGCGCTCCGGCAGCGGAGAACGAAGCCGATCTCGGGCCTCGATCCTTCTCTTCGGAGGACGTGCATTGGGCCGGAATGCCCGATATCGAGCCCGAACCCGTCGAGGATGTGGCGCCCGAACCTGAGCTTTCCGCTCCGTTCGGCAACAATTTCACCGCGTGGGACGATTCCGCGCCGCTCGAGCCGGAACCTCCTTTCCCCGATTTCCGGGATGACGCGCCGGTCTTCGAATCTGCAGCCCCCGCCGCAGATTCCGCCTCGACGTCACGCGACGAAACGCCGCTCGATCAGCTCGGCCTTGCCGGGCTGACCGAAAGGCTCGGCCGTTCGCTGCGTGCGAAGCGCCTGCCGCCGGCAGCCAGCGCCGCGCTGCTCGAACGGCTCAAGACCGCCCGAGACGAGGGCACCATGGGCCTCGATACCTTCGCCGAGAAGGAAGAGGCCGAAGCGGATGAGAGCGAAAGCGGCGATCCGGATGCGGACTACAGTCCATTGCTTGCGATTCCCCCCGACCGTCCGATTTCAATATTCCCGGAAACGGCGCCCCGACCGTTCGATGCGCCGCGAAACACGGGCATGCAACCCGCACCCGAAATTCCGCATGAACGGGATACGGCCGCGGAGCATGCGCTGCGCTCCGCCCTGGCGACGCTCCGCCGGATGAATGGAACGGCCTGATTTTCCTTGCTTAGGGCTTCGCCAAGAGGCCCTGCAGATCGCCGCATTCCCCTTCTTTCGCGCCGCCCGAGCCGGGCCTGCGCGACAAAACTGCGTCCGTCGCAGTTGCAAAAATAGTTTCCTGTCGCCATGGGGAAAACTCGCGACATTTTTGCTGCCCTGCGCGGCGGGGCGAGTCGTGCTTCATTGCCGGAAGCGCTGGCGAAAGGCGGTGCCTCCGGTGCAGATCAGGAAATGGACTATTGATGGATTATCCGACGCCTCAGGGTTTCTACGATCCGCGTAACGAACATGACGCTTGTGGCGTGGGCTTCATCGCTCACATCAAAGGCGTGAAAACGCACGCGATCGTGGACCAGGCGTTGGAGATTCTCGCCAACCTCGATCACCGGGGCGCGGTGGGCGCCGATCCGCTGCTGGGTGATGGCGCCGGCATCCTGCTGCAGATCCCCGATCCGCTGTTCCGCGCATGGGCGAAGCGCGAAGGCAAGGCCCTGCCGCCGGCCGGCGATTATGCCGTGGCGATGTGCTTCCTTCCGCAGAGCGAGAAGGCGCGCGACTTCGTGGTCCAGCAATTCGAGAAGTTCATCGCCAAGGAGGGCCAGCAGCTGGTCGGCTGGCGCGACGTCCCGACCGACGAGACGGGCCTGGGCAAGGCGGTGCTCGCATCCATGCCGATGATCCGCCAGTGCATCATCGCGCGCGGCGCAGGAACGGCCGATCAGGACGCTTTCGAGCGCAAACTGATCACAATCCGCAAGCAGTTGCAGAATCCCCTGGCGGAGCTGGCCAAAAAGCACGCCCTGCCCGAGATCGCCGAGCTTTACATGCCGAGCTTTTCCAGCCGGACGATCGTTTACAAGGGGCTGCTGCTGGCGAACCAGGTGGGCAGCTTCTACAAGGACCTGGCCGATCCCGATTGCGTGACCTCGCTGGGCCTGGTGCATCAGCGCTTCTCCACCAACACCTTCCCCAGTTGGAAGCTGGCGCACCCCTATCGCTTCATCGCCCATAATGGCGAGATCAACACGGTGCGCGGCAATGTGAACTGGATGAACGCGCGCCGCCGCACGATGGAATCGGACCTGCTGGGGCCGGACCTCGACAAGCTGTGGCCGATCATCCCGCACGGCCAGTCCGACACCGCCTGCCTCGACAACGCGCTCGAGCTGCTGGTGGCGGGCGGCTATTCGCTGGCCCATGCGATGATGATGCTGATGCCGGAGGCCTGGGCGGGCAATCCGCTGATGGATCCGGCGCGCAAGGCCTTCTACGAATATCATGCCGCACTGATGGAGCCGTGGGACGGGCCGGCGGCGGTGGCCTTCACCGACGGGCGCCAGATCGGCGCCACGCTGGACCGCAACGGCCTGCGCCCCGCGCGCTGGTGCGTGACGAAGGACGATCTGGTGTGCATGGCTTCCGAGAGCGGCGTGCTGCCCTTCGCCGAGGAGGACATCGTGCGCAAGTGGCGGCTCCAGCCGGGCCGCATGCTGCTGATCGACCTGGAGCAGGGCCGCATCGTCGAGGACGAGGAGCTCAAGGCCGAGCTCGCCAATGCGCAGCCTTACGCCAAGTGGCTCGACCAGGCGCAATACAAGCTCGAGGACCTCGAAGCGGTGGACGGCCACCTGTTCGAGATCGCTACCGACGAGGCCTCGCTGCTTCGGCGCCAGCAGAGCTTCGGCTACACGCAGGAAGACATCGCCAAGTTCCTTGAGCCGATGGCAATCAATGCCGATGATCCGATCGGATCGATGGGCACGGACACGCCGATCGCGGTGCTTTCGAACAAGAGCCGCCTGCTGTTCGACTATTTCAAGCAGAACTTCGCCCAGGTCACCAACCCGCCGATCGATCCGATCCGCGAGGAACTGGTGATGAGCCTGCTTTCGATGATCGGCCCGCGCCCCAATCTGCTGGGCCGCGAAGCCGGCACGCACAAGCGGCTGGAAGTGGCGCAGCCGATCCTCACCAACGAGGATCTCGCCAAGATCCGCTCGGTCGAGGAATCGCTGGACGGCGCGTTCCGCACCGCCACCATCGACATCACCTGGGACGCCAGCACCGGCGCCGCCGGCCTGGAGACGGCGATCAAGGAGATGTGCTGGGCGGCGACCGAAGCGGTGCTGGCGGACAAGAACATCCTGATCCTGACCGACCGCACCCAGAGCGCGGAGCGGATCGACATGCCCGCGCTGCTGGCGACGGCCGCGGTGCACCACCACCTGGTGCGCCAGGGCCTGCGCATGCAGACGGGGCTGGTGATCGAAACCGGCGAAGCGCGCGAAGTGCATCACTTCTGCGCGCTGGCGGGTTACGGCGCGGAAGCGATCAACCCCTATCTGGCGTTCGAGACGCTGGAGCATATCCGCAAGAACAAGCATCCGGACCTCAGCCCCGCGCAAGTGCAGAAGAACTACATCAAGGCGATCGGCAAGGGCATCCTCAAGGTCATGTCCAAGATGGGCATTTCCACCTACCAGTCCTATTGCGGCGCGCAGATCTTCGACGCGGTGGGTCTGAATCAGGCCTTCATCGACCAGTACTTCACCGGCACGGCGACCACGATCGAGGGAATCGGGATCGAGGAAGTGGCCGAGGAAGCCGTGCGCCGGCACCGGGTCGCCTATGGCGACAACCCGATCTACCGCAACATGCTCGATGTAGGGGGCATGTACCAGTATCGCCTACGCGGCGAAGACCACGCCTGGACGGCCGACAGCGTCGCCCAGCTGCAGCATGCGGTGCGCGGCAACAATCCGAAGAATTACGAGGAATTCGCCCGGTCGATCAACGACCAGTCCGAAAGACTGCTGACCATCCGCGGCCTGATGGAGCTGAAGAAGGCGGATACGCCGCTCGACATTTCGGAAGTGGAGCCGGCGAGCGAGATCGTGAAGCGCTTCGCCACCGGCGCGATGAGCTTCGGTTCGATCAGCCGCGAGGCGCACACCACCCTCGCCATCGCAATGAACCGCATCGGCGGCCGTTCGAACACCGGCGAAGGCGGGGAGGAGCCTGACCGCTTCGTGCCGCTTTCCAACGGCGATTCGATGCGCAGCCGCATCAAGCAGGTCGCTTCGGGCCGCTTCGGCGTGACAGCGGAATATCTCGTCAATTCCGACGACATCCAGATCAAGATGGCGCAAGGCGCGAAGCCTGGCGAAGGCGGCCAGCTGCCCGGCCACAAGGTGGACAAGGTGATCGGCAAAGTCCGTCATTCCACCCCGGGCGTGGGCCTGATCAGCCCGCCGCCGCATCATGACATCTATTCGATCGAGGATCTCGCCCAGCTGATCCACGACCTCAAGAACGTGCAGCCCAAGGCGCGCATCTCGGTGAAGCTCGTCTCCGAAGTGGGCGTGGGCACGGTCGCGGCCGGCGTCTCCAAGGCGCGGGCGGATCACGTCACGATCTCGGGCTATGAAGGCGGCACGGGCGCCTCGCCGCTGACCAGCCTCACCCATGCGGGCAGCCCGTGGGAGATCGGCCTGGCCGAAACCCAGCAGACCCTGCTGCTGAACGACCTGCGCAGCCGCATCGCGGTGCAGGTCGACGGGGGCCTGCGCACCGGCCGCGACGTCGCCATCGGCGCGCTGCTCGGCGCGGACGAGTTCGGCTTCGCCACCGCGCCGCTGATCGCGGCGGGCTGCATCATGATGCGCAAGTGCCACCTCAACACCTGCCCCGTGGGCGTCGCCACGCAGGATCCGGTGCTGCGCGCGCGTTTCGTCGGCCAGCCCGAGCATGTGATCAACTATTTCTTCTTCGTGGCCGAGGAACTGCGCCAGATCATGGCGGAGATGGGCTTCCGCACGGTGCAGGAGATGATCGGCCGGGTCGACCGGCTCGACATGAAGAAGGCGATCAGCCATTGGAAGGCGCAAGGGGTGGACCTCGCGAAGCTGCTCCACCAGGTGCCGCCGCCCGAGGGCAAGCAGCTCTACCACACCGAGGATCAGGATCACGGGCTCGAAAAGGCGCTCGACAACGATCTGATCGCCGCCTGCGCCCCCGCGATCGAACGGGGCGAAGCGGTGGCAATCGAGCGAGAGATCCGCAATGTGAACCGCACCACCGGCGCGATGCTTTCCGGCCGGATCGCCGAGAAATACGGCCATGCGGGCCTCAAGCCCGACACGATCCGGATCACCTTCACCGGCGTCGCGGGCCAGAGCTTCGCTGCCTGGCTGGCCCATGGGGTGACACTGGACCTGATCGGCGATGCGAACGACTATGTCGGCAAGGGCCTGTCTGGCGGCCGCGTGATCGTGCGCCAGCCCGCGGGCATCCTGCGCGAGCCGACCGAGAACATCATCGTGGGCAACACGGTGCTCTACGGCGCGATCGCGGGCGAAGCCTATTTCAACGGCGTTGCGGGCGAACGCTTCGCGGTGCGTAACTCGGGCGCCGTCGCGGTGGTCGAAGGCACTGGGGATCACGGCTGCGAATACATGACCGGCGGCGTCATCGCCGTACTGGGCAAGACCGGGCGCAATTTCGCCGCGGGCATGTCCGGCGGGGTCGCCTATGTCTATGACGAGGATGGCACGTTCGAGCAGCGTTGCAACCTCGCCCAGGTCGATCTGGAGAAGATCGCGCCCGGTTTCGACCAGGAGGAAGGCACCGGCAGGCCGCTGCAGCGCCCCATCGGGGTCGAGGATGCCGGCATGGGCGACATGCTGCGTCATGATGCCGATCGCCTCAGGATCCTGATCGAGCGCCACAAGCTGCACACGGGCTCGGCCCGCGCCGCCGCGCTGCTCGACAATTGGGACGAGGCACTCGCGAAGTTCGTCAAGGTCATGCCGCGCGATTACCGCCGCGCTCTTCAGCAGCTCGAAGCCGAGCGCGAAGAAGCCGCCAGCGTCGCCGCGGAATAAGGGTTTAGATAATGGGCAAGGAAACCGGCTTTCTCGAAGTCGACCGGCAGGATCGCACCTATGAAGACCCCGCGGAGCGGGTCAGGAACTACAAGGAGTTCGTGATCCCGCTGAGTGAGGAGCGCCTGCGCGAGCAGGCCTCCCGCTGCATGAATTGCGGAATCCCCTATTGCCACAACGGCTGTCCGGTGAACAACATCATCCCGGACTGGAACGACCTCGCCTACAAGGGCGACTGGAAGAACGCGCTCGAGGTTCTCCATTCGACAAACAACTTCCCGGAATTCACCGGCCGCGTCTGCCCCGCTCCGTGCGAGGCGAGTTGCACGCTGAACATCATCGACCAACCGGTGACGATCAAGTCGATCGAATGTGCGATCGTGGACCGCGGCTGGAAGGAAGGCTGGATCGAGCCCCAGATCCCCGCGAAGCGCACCGGCAAGAGAGTGGCCGTGGTCGGCTCCGGCCCGGCGGGCATGGCCTGTGCCCAGCAGCTGGCGCGCGCGGGCCATTCGGTCACCCTGTTCGAGAAGAACGACCGGATGGGCGGCCTGCTGCGCTACGGCATCCCCGACTTCAAGATGGAGAAGCATCTCATCAACCGGCGGCTGGTGCAGATGCAGGCCGAAGGGGTGACCTTCAAGACCTCCACCGAAGTGGGCGTCGACATCTCCTTCAAGAGCCTGAAGGAGAATTTCGACGCGATCGTGCTGTCGGGCGGGGCAGAAGACGCGCGCATGCTCAACATCCCTGGCTTCGAGATGTCCGGCGTGCGGCTGGCGATGGAATTCCTCACCCAGCAGAACAAGCGCGTCGCCGGCGATGACGAGATGCGCGCTGCGCCGCGCGGCAGCCTGCTCGCCACCGGCAAGCATGTGGTGGTGATCGGTGGCGGCGATACCGGTTCCGACTGCGTCGGCACCTCGAACCGGCAGGGTGCGGCCAGCGTGACCCAGATCGAGATCATGCCGCAGCCGCCGGAAAAGGAGAACAAGCTGCTCACCTGGCCCGACTGGCCGATGAAGCTGCGTACCTCCTCCAGCCATGAGGAAGGGGCAGAGCGCGACTGGGCTGTGCTGACCAAGGAAGTGCTGGGCGAGAACGGCACCGTCACCGGCCTCAAATGCGTGCGCGTGGAGCTGAAGGACGGGAAGCTGGAAGAAGTTCCCGACAGCGAATTCGTCATCAAGGCGGATCTGATCCTGCTCGCCATGGGCTTCGTCGGGCCGAAGAAGGCCGGGCTGCTCGACCAGGCGGGCGTGGCGCTCACCGATCGCGGCAATGTCGACGCCAATACCAACGACTACAGGACGAGCGAGCCCGAAGTCTTCGCCTGCGGAGACATGCGTCGCGGCCAGAGCCTGGTCGTCTGGGCGATCCGCGAAGGCCGGCAATGCGCCCGCGCGGTGGACGAAGCGCTGATGGGCAGGACCGAGCTGCCCAGGTAAGGCTGCACGGGAAAGGGGAAGGTAGCCGCAGGCTCACGCCCCCTCCTGCCGCACCGAGGAAGGCAGCTTCAGGAATATCATGCCCCACATCGCCACCCTCACCATGAACCCCACGGTCGACGTCGCCTACGATGTCGACCGGGTCGAGCCGACCCACAAGCTGCGCGCCAGCGGCGAGCGCTACGATCCGGGCGGCGGCGGGATCAATGTCGCGCGCGTCTTCGTGCGGCTCGGCGGCAATGCGGAATGTCATTATCTCTCCGGCGGGCCGACAGGGGTGGGGCTCGACGGGCTGCTCGACCTTCACCAGCTCGTCCGCCGTCCGGTCCGCATCGCGGGGACTACGCGGATCGCCTTCAACGTCCACGAGCGCGAGACCGGGCGGGAATACCGCTTTGTGCCGGAAGGCCCGAGAGTGAGCGAGGAGGAATGGCACGCCTGCCTCGACGCGCTGGCGGAGCTGCGCTGCGATTATCTCGTCGCCAGTGGCTCGCTCCCGCCTGGCGTGCCGGAGGATTTCTACGCTCGCGCCGCCGCCCTGGCGCGCGAGAGCGGCTTCAAGTTCGTGCTCGACAGTTCCGGTCCGGCCTTGGCCGCGGGGCTGGCTAGCGGCGGCATCTACCTCATCAAGCCGAGCGAAAGCGAGCTCGAACATCTTGCCGGCCGCGACCTGTCGGGCCCGGAGGAGATGGGCGCGGCGGCGATGGCGATCGTCGAACGCGGCGAGGCGGAGATGGTGGCCGTCACGATGGGTGGAGAAGGCGGCGTGCTCGCCACCGCCGACGGCCCCCGATATCTGCCTGCGATCCCGGTGGAGGCAAAAAGCGCTGTCGGGGCGGGCGACAGCTTCCTCGCCGCCATGCTCCACGCGCTCGCCACCGGCCGCGATCCCCTCGACGCCTTCCGTTACGGGATGGCGGCCGGAGCGGCGGCAGTGCTGACGCCCGGCACCGACTTGTGCAGGCCCGCCGATATCGAGCGGCTTTACCAGCAGGAATTGGAAAACAGGAGCCGTTAGGGCTCGCTTGACCGGTCTCGCGGCTTTCCCATTCCGTCACCGTGAAGAAAAGACCTCCGTTCAAACAGGATCACGCCCCTATTCCCGCACGGCGGCATAGGCGCGATCCAGAAAAGCCAGCAGCTGCCTGCGCTCCTCCACGCTCAGGGTTTCGCGAATCGCCTCTTCCTCGGCATTGGCCGCATGCTGCATCTCTTCCAGCATCCGCTTGCCCTCCGCAGTCAACGACAGTGCCTTGCGCCGGCGATCCTCCGGGGAAACCGCGCGTGTGGCGAGGCCGCGGCGTTCCAGCTCGTCGAGGATGCCCACCAGCGCGGGCTTGCCGATCCCGGCCTGGCGGGCGAGCGCCGCTTGCGAACAGCTCTCATTGGCGCCGATCAGCGCCAGGATCGACAGGGCACCCGAAGGCAGGCCGAACGGAGCCAGCGCGGCCACGATGCGCGAGGTCAGCACGTTGCGCAGCAGCCGGACACGCGGCCCCACCGCATCGCCCAGCACGCCCCAGTCCAATTCCGCACCGCCCTGTTCCGCCATCGCCTCCTGTCTCTTCCCGCAGGAAACGGGACGGGGCGCGAAAGTCAATCCGCCTCAGGCCTGGGCCGGAATCCTTTCCCGAACCGTATCGGCGGGATTGAACGGCGTGTCGCCGGCATCGGCGAACATGCGGGTGAAATGATCGAGCGTGGTCGCCGGCGCCTGCGGATCGCGCACCGTGGTGCGCCGCATGTCGCGCCGGTGGAGCCTGTCCTCATATTCGCCGCCCCGATGGAGCGAGCAGAGATTGTCCCAGATGGTCATGTCCCCAGGCTTGTAATGCACCGCGAAGACATATTCCGGCCGGGTGCACCATGCGATCAGTTCGTCGATCAGCTCCCGGCCTTCGGTGCGATCCATCCCCAGGATATCGCGCGTATGCGCACCGACGAACAACGCCTTGCGCCCCGATCCGGCATGGACGTGAACCACGGGATGGCGCGCGATCGGCTTCGCGTCGATCTCCACCTCCGTATAGGGATAGCCCGCGCGCCGGCGGGACCAGAAATAGGAATGGGTCGCCTCCAACCCTTCCAGCCGATCCTTCATCGCCTGGGGCAGGTCCTCATAGGCGCTGCGCGTGTCGGCGAACCAGGTGGGCCCGCCATGGGGCGGCGCTTCATGGCAAAGCAGCAATGCCTGGGCCGAGCGAACTTCCATGAAGGAGGAATCGGAATGCCACAGCCGGTTGCCCTTGGCTGCCAGGCGGACACTGTCATTGTCCACGATATTGCCGTCCGCATCCAGGTTGGAGGCGTCGAACAGCTCCGGCTCACTCATCCGGCTGGGCTTGCCCGCATGGCGCGGTGCGAGTTCGACCTGGCCGAAGATGCGCGAAAAGGCGACGTGACCGGCATCGTCCAGCCCGGTGTCGCGCCATACCGTCACGCCCCAGCGGTTCTGGATCTCCACGATCCGCCGCCTGGTCTCTTCGTCCAGCGGCCCGGTAATGTCGATCCCTGAAACCTCGGCGCCGAAGCGTGGCAGGATGGGCTTCACCTCTATCGTCATGGCGGATACGCTCCTCTTTCCCGGAAGCGGCATAGCCTGCGGGGAAGAGCGGCGAATTGATCCGGGACAATTCCCGGAGGAAAGCCTGCTACCAGTCTATCGCCCCGCGCCCGTTCGCCTCGAGGAAGGCGTTCGCCTGGCTGAAGGGCCGCGAGCCGAAGAAGCCCGAATGGGCTGAAAGCGGGCTGGGATGCGGCGCGGTGAGGATCAGGTGACGGGTATTGTCCGCCAGTTCCGGCACTCGCATTGCCTTGCGGCGTGCATGGCTGCCCCACAGCACGAACACGCTCGGTTCCTCGCGCCGCGCCACCGCCGCAACGGCCGCATCGGTGATCGCCTCCCACCCCCGGTTCTGGTGCGATCCCGCCTGGCCCGCTTCCACGGTCAGAGCATTGTTGAGCAGGAGGACACCCTGCCGCGCCCAGCTTTCCAGATTGCCGTGCGGCGGCACCTTCACGCCGAGATCGTCTTCCAGCTCCTTGTAGATATTGACCAGCGAGGGCGGCACCCGCACCCCATCGGGCACCGAGAAGGCCAGCCCGTGCGCCTGGCCCGGCCCGTGATAGGGATCCTGCCCCAGGATCACCACTTTCACCCGGTCCAGCGGAGTCAGCTCCAGCGCGCGCAGCCGCGAGCCGCGAGGAGGATAGATCACCTTGCCCGCCGCTTCCTCCGCCCGCAGCCATCCGCCCAGGCGCCGCGCCGCCGGCGTCTGGAGCACGGGAGCCAGCGCGGGCTGCCAGGATGGAGGGAGCGCGTTGTCGGCCATGTGCCTTGCCTAACCGCTCTCCCACGCCCGCGCCAGCCGGGGCTTTCGCTCTTGCACAGATAAGCCTAGGGAGCGGGAATGGCTGTGCATTTTCACGAGGAAGACCTGCCGGCCGGCGTGCTTGCGCCGGGGCCCGTCGCCGTCGATACCGAAACCATGGGGCTGGTCACCGCGCGCGACCGGCTGTGCGTCGTCCAGATCAGCGATGGATCGGGGGACGAGCATCTCGTCCGCTTCCGCAAGGGCAGCCCTTATGACGCGCCGAACCTCAAGGCGGTGCTGGCCGATCCCGCCCGGCTCAAGCTCTACCATTTCGCCCGGTTCGACCTGGCCGCGATCCAGCATTATCTGGGCGTAATGGCCGCGCCGGTCTTCTGCACCAAGGTCGCCAGCAAGCTGACCCGCACCTATACGGATCGCCATGGCCTCAAATATCTTATCAGCGAGTTGCTGAACGCCGATATTTCGAAGCAGCAGCAGAGCTCCGACTGGGGCGCCGACGTCCTGACCGACGCCCAGCGGGACTATGCCGCTTCCGACGTCCGCTATCTCCACCGCCTGCGCGAGATCCTCGTCACCCGGCTCGAACGCGAGGGGCGGATGGAACTGGCCCAGGCTTGCTTCGATTTCCTGCCCGCTCGCGCCCGGCTCGATCTTGCCGGCTGGGCGGACAAGGACATATTCAGCCACGAATGAGCGGCTAAGGTGACCGGTTCCTGAGATCATGACCGCCGACGCAGACCATCTTCGCAGCAGCCGCCGCGCCTTCGCCGCGCCCGGCGGATCGCATGACCGCCTGATCGCGCTGCTTTCCCGCATCTTGCCTGCGGGAATCGGGGTGGTGTTCGCCCTGCTGGTGCTGCTGCCCCTAGCGCCGCGCGGCGAGATCAGCTTCCTGCTCGACCGCAACAAGGTGGCCGTGGCGGACGATCGGCTGCGAGTGGACAACGCGATGTATCGCGGGGAAGACAGCAAGGGCCGCCCCTTCTCCCTCATCGCCGGAGAGGCAGTGCAGAAATCGGCCCGTGAGCCGGTGGTGCGGATGCGTGACCTGGAGGCGCGGATCCTGCTCGACCAGGGGCCCGCCCTGCTCAGTGCCCGTTCCGGCCGCTACAATATCGACACGGAGAAGGTCGCGGTCGACGGGGTGGTCCAGTTCACCGCGGCGGACGGCTACCGCATGATGGCGCGCGACGTCTCGATCGACCTTGCGGACAAGTCCCTGTTCGGCGAAGGCAGGGTGGAAGGCGCGATCCCGGCCGGCACCTTCAGCGCGGACCGAATCGCGGCCGACCTGGCCGAACGCACGATCACGCTGGATGGCCATGCCCGGCTGCGCATGGAGCCCGGCAAGCTGAGGATGCCATAGGATGCGACGCCTGACCGACCTTCCCCTTCCGCTGCGCCGCGCTGCCGCCGGTTTCGCGCTCACCGCGCTGGCGCTTGCCGGATGGCAGCACCTTTCCGCGCAAGGGATCGCCGCGCATGACAGCAAGGCCCCGGTCAATTTCGATGCCGATCGGATCGAACTGCAGGACAAGCAGAAGCGCGTGGTGCTCTCGGGCAATGTCCGCATCACCCAGGGCAACCTGACGCTGCAATCGGCCCGCACGACCGTCGCCTATACCGATGCCGGCGAGCTGCAGATCCAGCGGCTCGATGCCACGGGCGGGGTTACCGTCACGCGCGGCAACGAATCGGCCCGGGGCGCGGCGGCGGTCTATGATTTCAACAAGCGGGTGATCATCATGTCCGGCGGCGTGGCCCTGCGCCGCGGCGGCGACACGCTGAACGGCGGCAGGCTGGTGATCGACTTGCGGACCGGCCTTTCCAGCGTGGACGGCCGTTCAAGCGGCGCGGCCGGCAACCAGGGCGGCCGGGTGAGCGGGACCTTCGCCGTCCCGCAATAGGCGCCTGCGCCGAACCGGCCGGCTTGCCCCCGCGCCTTTCACCCTCGCCCGACGCTGAGATAGGTGAAGCCGGCGGCGCGCATTTCCGCCGGATCATAGACGTTGCGCAGGTCGACCATGACGGGCGCGTTGGCGAGCTGCTTGACCCTGTCGAGGTCGAGCGCGCGGAACGCGTCCCATTCGGTGACCAGGGCGATGGCATCCGCCCCCTCGATCGCCTCATAAGGGCTGCCGGCCATCTCGACCCCTGGCATCAGCGGGCGGGCCAGTTCCATCCCTTCCGGATCGTAGGCCACGACCTTCGCCCCCGCATCGATCAGCGCCTGCGCGATCGCGATCGCGGGGGAATCGCGCATGTCGTCCGTGTTCGGCTTGAAGGTGAGGCCGAGCATCGCGACCCGCTTGCCGCGCCCCTCTCCGCCCAGCGCCTCGATCACCTTGCGGCCCATGGCCCGCTTGCGGCTGTCGTTCACCTTGACCACCGCCTCCACGATGCGGGCGGGACTGTCGTAATCCTCCGCCGTCTTGAGCAGGGCCAGCGTATCCTTGGGGAAGCAGCTGCCGCCATAGCCGGGGCCGGCATGGAGGAACTTGGGGCCGATGCGGTTGTCCAGCCCGATGCCCCGTGCCACGTCCTGCACGTCCGCCCCCACCTTCTCGCACAGGTCAGCCATCTCGTTGATGAAGGTGATCTTGGTCGCCAGGAAGGCGTTGGCGGCATATTTGATCAGCTCCGCCGTGCGGCGGCCGGTGAACAGGAGCGGCGCCTTGTTGAGGAAGAGCGGGCGATAGACTTCGCCCATCACCTGGCGGCCGAAATCGTCCTCCGCCCCGATCACGATCCGGTCGGGCCGCTTGAAATCGCCGATCGCAGCCCCTTCGCGGAGGAATTCGGGGTTGGAGACCACGGCGAACTGCGCGGTGGTGCCGGATTCGCGGATGATCCGCTCCACCTCGTCGCCGGTGCCCACGGGCACGGTGGACTTGGTGACGATGGTGGCCGGGGTCTTGAGATGCGCGCCCACCTCGCGGGCGACCTCATAGACGAAGGTGAGGTCCGCATGGCCGTCGCCCCGGCGGGACGGCGTGCCCACCGCGATGAAGATCGCCGTCGCACCTTCCATCGCTGCGGCAAGATCCGTGGTGAAGGAAAGGCGGCCCGCCCTCACATTGGCCGACACCAGCTCGGCAAGACCGGGCTCGTAGATCGGCATCACCCCTGCCAGCAGCGATTCGATCTTGGCCGGGTCCTTGTCGATGCACACCACCTCATGCCCGAAATCGGCCAGGCAGGCGCCCGAAACAAGGCCGACATAGCCCGATCCAACCATCGCTATCTTCATGATACCTCCATTCGGCCCGCCCTAAGGCGCCGACCCCGATAATGCCGGCGACCGGATCAGAGCCCGGTATAGCCTCGAAACCATTCGACGAAGCGCGGAACGCCTTCCTCGATCGGCGTCGAAGGCACATAGCCGATATCGCGCGCGAGTGCGGTGATGTCCGCGAATGTCCTGGGCACGTCGCCCGGCTGCATCGGCAGCATGTTGAGTTCCGCCTTGCGACCGCACGCCTCCTCCAGCACGGCGATCAACCGCATCAGATATTCCGAGCGGTTGTTGCCGATATTGTAGAGCGCATGCGGCTTCACGCTGCCGCCGGGCTTCTCCTGGCCGTCATCGGCCGGTGGGCGATCGAGGCACCCCAGCACGCCCGCGACGATATCGTCGATATAGGTGAAGTCGCGATACATATCGCCATGGTTGAACACATCGATCGGCCTTCCCGAAAGGATGCGCTCCGCGAATTTCCACATCGCCATGTCCGGCCTGCCCCAGGGCCCATAGACCGTGAAGAATCTCAGGCCGGTCTGCGGGAGACGGAAGAGATGGGCGTAGGTCTCGCTCATCAGCTCGTCCGCCCGCTTGGTCGCGGCATAGAGCGAGACGGGGTGGTCGGTGCGGTCCTCCACCGCGAAGGGCAGCTTCTCGTTGCCGCCATAAACCGAACTCGAGCTGGCATAGACCAGATGCTCCACCCCGCGCGCGCGCGCGAGCTCGAGCATGTTGACATGCCCGGCGAGGTTCGAGCGCACATAGGCATGCGGATTCTCGAGCGAATAGCGCACACCGGCCTGGGCGGCGAGATGGACGATCCGTTCGATCCGGTGCTCCGCCAGGGCCGCTTCCAGCCCCTGCGTATCGGCGATGTCGAGCTCGATGAAGAGGAAGCGTTCCCCGAACATCTCGCGCAGCCGGGCCAGCCGATCGCGCTTCAGCGATGCCTGGTAATAGGCGTTGCAATCGTCGAGCCCGATCACCGCCTCGCCGCGCGCAAGCAGGCTTTCCGCGACTGCGGCGCCGATGAAGCCTGCGGCGCCGGTTACGAGCACTTTCGGAGCGGATGTGTTCATATCAAGCCGGCACTACCATTGTTGCTTCACGCGTGCGCCTCCATGGCCCAAAGGCCCCTTCGATCACAAGTGCAAGGTCTGTTCGGAAATGTCCCGGCACGAGACCTGACGATGCCCGGAAGCCGGAATAAGGGTGAGAATGCCGGGCGGACCGGCCGGCTTCAATAGGCGCGGTGGTGCACCATCACGCGCAGGGTCATCAGGATGATCCGGAGATCGCGCCAGATCGACCAGCCGTTGATATATTCGAGATCGGATTGGAGGCGCTCCTGCAGGTCGGCCTCTTCATGCGTCGCCCCGCGCAATCCCCGGATCTGGGCGAGGCCGGTCAGGCCGGGCTTGAGCGAGTGCCGCTGCCAGTAGCGGGTGTCCACTTCCCAAAACAGCTTGGTCCCCGCCTGGGAGCCGATCGCATGCGGCCGAGGGCCTACGATGCTCATCTGCCCGCGCAGCACGTTGAACAATTGAGGCAATTCGTCGAGGCTGGTCCGCCGCAGGATGCGCCCGATCCGGGTGATCCGATCATCATCGCGCGAGGCCGACCGGTTTCCGTCCGCATCGCAACGCTCTTCTGTCATGGTGCGGAACTTGTACATCGAGAAGAAGCGATTGCCCCGCCCCAGCCGCCGCTGGCAGAACAGGATGGATCCGCCATCTTCCGCGCGGATCAGGGCGCTCACGATCAGGAACAGTGGCGAAAGCGCAGCAATGGCGAGCGCGGCGAAGCACAGGTCGAACAGCCGCTTCATGATCCGCGCACGCATGCCGAGCGGACCGGTGGACACCACCAGCGAACTGTAGCCTTCCTGATCGTAGTGATTGACGTCAAGCACACCGAGCTGGCGAGCGAAATCGCTGATCACTTCGGCACGCACGCCCGATCCCTTGAGGGCCAGGGACCATTCCACGCGCCGTTCGGGTGCGCAACTGATCACGACGCGGTCCATATTGCTGATGTAATGCCCCAGTCGGTCGAGCGCGTGCGGATCGCCCAGCGAAGGGGAAAGACCGTATTCCGCTGCCGAGACGTGATAGGCATGGGCCAACCGCAGAGGGGGACCATCGTCATGTATGACGAGGACATTGAGCAGAGTGGGCCCGAAACGTCGCGCCATGCAATAAGTGAGCAGGTAGCGCGAGGTGCCCATCAGGACGAAGGAAAGCACCAGTCCCAGCGCGATCACCCCGCGCGAGAACGCCTCATCAGGCCGCACGTAGAACGCGATGAAGCTGAGCAACACGGCCGACAGGATCAAGGCCATCGTCATATGCAGGCAGCTTCTCTTCCAATCCGCCAGCGACTGGAGCGAATAGGTCGAATTGTAGAACGCGATGGTGAGGTACAGCGGCGTCATCATCTTCGCCACGAGCAGCGTTCCCGAATCGAACGCATTGCCGACAAACACCCGCCCCGCGATGGCATGGGCGAGGAACAGCAAGGAGATATCGGCCACCAGTTGCAGCGAATAGAATTGCAACCGAAGCTTTTCGAGCGGCGGTGCGATCGCCCCCACGCGTATGAAGGGACGGGCTTCCGGTACGCGAATCTGAGCGAGCGGTGCGTTCATGTCCCTCCGCAGGTCCCGCGGGATATGTTCCCGAATTGGGTTACGAAAGAATGACGTAGGCCAGGGATTAAAGCAACCCACCCGATGCTGCATGTGCGAAATAAGCGGTGAGATGCTTGATCGCACCCCCAACTTGGCAGAACCTGTGGGATCGGAATCGTAAAATTTACCGAGTTTTCAGAGAAAGAGGGAGATCGGCAGCCTCTGCCTACCCGGCGGCATGCGAGGCGTTTTCAGCCCATTAGCCCGAAAACAGCTTGTTGCTTGCGAACGATATGACCGCCAACGAAAAAGCGGAGCGCCATGCGCTCCGCCGCTTCGTGCCGGTGGCCGTGCCACCGCGCTCTCATTCAATCGGGCTCGCGACAGGCCGGAGAATCCTTCGGCCCTACCGGACCCCAAACGAATCAGGGGCTCGCCGGCGATTCGTCGTCATCGCCATCTGCGATGATCGCGATGGCCACCGCAAGCGCCGCGAGGATCGCCAGGATCTCCACCAGGGAGAGGCCCGCGAAGCCACCACCGGCCAGCCCACTTTGCTGGAGCTGGGCGCCACCGGTTGCAGGCGGCTGCGCGGCAGTCGCATGCGCCGTCGAAGAGAAGACGAGCGTGCTGGCAACCGCTGCGCCGAGAAGCTTGGTTCGAATGGACATGTAACTTCTCCGAAATCCCCAAAGTGCATTTGCGCTCTACGACGTCACCGCTCCGAAGTCAAGTTTTTCCTTCGCAGCCGCACAAGAGGATGCCCGGCGTCCAGCGCGAAAATTGCACCGCTCGGCAATAAGCGAACCATGGCGGGCCATAGAGCCTCATTTGGTTTCAACCCTGTTTACCAAGATCGGCCCATCTTGCCCGCTGCCGTCGGCACGGATCGAACGCATACGTATGAACGATTTTTCCTTTCGCGTTGCAGCATAGCCCGGCATATCCACACACGGAACGGAACCGTGAAGGCAGCCCTGCGCGACGAGCAAACGCCGCGCGATCAAGGAGTGGCTTTCGAGAGGACAAGAAACGAATGACCGTGCTGTTGCCCATTCGTCAGGTCGAAAAGCCTTGGGGCCGCGAGGAATTGCCCGCTCCCTTCGCCGCGCCCGAAGGAACGCGAATCGGCGAGATCTGGTTCGAGCCGCCGCCCGAGCTGGATCTGCTGCTGGTCAAATATCTCTTCACCAGCGAGAAGCTCTCGATCCAGGTCCATCCTCCCGGGACGGCCGGCAAGGAGGAATGCTGGCTGGTGCTCGATGCGGAACCGGGCGCGGTGCTGGGCGTCGGCTTCCGCGAGGGGAAGGAGATCGGACCGGAAGCGATGCGCACCGCCGCGCTCGACGGGTCGATCGAGGACATGCTGGAATGGCATCCGGTGAAGCGGGGGGATTTCTTCTACATTCCCGCCGGCACGGTCCACGCGATCGGGGCCGGGGTCAGCCTGGTCGAGATACAGCAGAACAACGACGTGACCTACCGGCTCTATGATTACGGACGGCCGCGTGAGCTTCATCTCGATGACGGAATCGCGGTGTCGCTGGGGCGGCCTCTCGATCCCGCGATGCACCGCAAGTTGCCCGAAGGCGGGGCGCTGCGCCTGGTGGATGGGCCGTGGTTCCGGCTCGACCGGGTGGAAGGCGCGCCCGACGCTGCGACTGCCGCTCGCTTCTCCGGCCCGTTGCTCGCCATTCCGCTCGCCGGCGAAATCTCCGTCGCCGGCCAAGCAGTGCTTCCGGGGCAATGCGCCTTCGCCCCTTCGCTCGACCAGATCAATTTTCCCGGCGGAACCCAATGCCTCCTCGCCCAGCCATATCCGAACTGAAGCGGCGGTTCCCCTTCTACCTGTTCCTCGCGGTGGTCGCCGCGAGCGCCTTTCTCGGCGGCACCTCGCGGGTGGACACCGTCTGGCTGCTCGCCCTCCGGCTGTTCTGCTGCCTCGCGATCCCCCTGGCGCTGCTCTGGCCGGCTCCCGAAAGGCCGGCGCGGAAGCTGGACGTTCCGCTGCTGTTTCTCGCCGCGCTGGCCGTGGCGATCGGTATCCAGCTTATCCCGCTCCCACCCGCGATCTGGACCGCGCTTCCCGGCCATGCGCATTTTGCCCAGGCGGCGGAGCTAGCCGGATTCCCCCAGCCCTGGCGGCCGATCTCCCTCACGCCCTGGCTCACCTGGAACAGCCTGCTGACACTGCTGCCGATCACCGCAGCGTTGCTGTGCCTCGCACGGATGGATGCCCGATTCGAGGATCGGCTGGTGATCGTCTATCTCTGCGTCCTCGCCGTGAACCTGCTGTTCGGCGTGCTGCAGGTGGCGGGGCTGATGGACGGGCCGCCGCTGCGATATCGCTTCATCCACAAGGATTCGGCGATCGGCTTCTTCACCAACCGCAATCATGCGGCGGTTCTGCTGGCCACGGGATTTCCGGTGCTGCGCCTGTGGGTCGAGCTGGCAAGGAACGATGCCGAACGCTGGAAGCAGCGGGCGATCCTGGCGGCGATCGCCGGCCTGGGCATGGTGCCGGTGATCATGGCGACAGGATCCCGCTCCGGCATGACAGTCGCGCTGGTCGCCATCGCGATTGCCCTGGGCATGGCCCCACTCACGCCGCTGTCGAAGCGTTCGGCAGGCGGTTTCCCGTTCCTCAGGATCGCGCTCTGCGCGGTGCCGTTCCTGCTTGCGGGCGTGATCGCCCTGTCGGGCAAGGCGCGCTCGCTCAACCGCATCATCGGCAACAACGTGCTCGAGGAGCGCCGCCTGGAACTGCTGCCCACCAATCTTCGCCTGTTGCGCGAATTCTTCCCCTTCGGTTCGGGCTTCGGGTCGTTCGATCCGGTGTTCCGGGTCCACGAACCCGATTCGGCCCTGGCACTGAGCTACTTCAATCACGCGCATAACGATGTGCTGGAACTGCTCATCACCGGTGGCTTGCCGGCCTTTGCCCTGTTCGCCCTGCTCGCCGGCTGGATCGTGTGGCGGGTACTACCCTCCCGGCATGCCGGCTCGGTGCGCGAGGCGCTTTACGCACGCACCGGCGCGATCGTGATCGCGCTGTGGTTTGCCGGCAGCCTGACCGACTATCCGCTGCGCGTGCCCTTTGCCGACGTCATGCTCGCCTTCGCCCTGTTCTGGCTGTGCCCGCGCGCAACAACCGATGACGCATCGGGGAAGCGGCGATGACTGTTTCGGCCTCCTCTTCCGGCCGGGCCGGGTGGCTGAAGATCGCGCTGGTCGTCCTCGGGGCGATTCTCGTCGCAGTCTTTTCGATCCTCATTTCCCTGCCCTACGTGCTGCCCAGCGAATCGCGCCCGCTTACCACCGCCTTGCCCCTGGGCGGCAGCGCGAAGGCGCGGGCGACTTTCGGCTCTTCCCTGCTGGATCTTGCCCAGGTGCAGCAGGGTGAGGGCGACAAGCGGCAATGGGCCCAATATGCCGCGGGATATGCCCGTTCCGCTCTCAGGCAGGAGCCCGGCAATGTCGAGGCCGCAAGGACGCTGGCCCTTGCGAACGAGGCATTGGGGCGGCGGCAGGCAGCGGATCGGCTGCTGCTCTATGCCAACTCGCTTTCACGCCGCGACGTGCCGACTCAGCTCGCCCTGGGCGAACGCGCGCAGGTGGCGGGCAAGGTGGATCAGGCAATGGTCCATTACGGCAACGTCATGGCCACTTCGTGGCAGACCGGCGCCGTGCTGGCACGCATCGGCACGCCGGACGATCCCGCCTTGCAGGACGCGATCGGACGCCGCCTCGCGGCCGGGCCGCCCTGGAGATTCCGCTTCCTCACCGCATATACGGGCAGGGCGAGATCGGCCCCGGCCCTTTATCGCATATCCGCCGCCACCTGGGGCAAAGGCTTGCCCGCGCAGGATCGGCGGCTGGCAAGCACGGTGTTGCGGCGGCTGATCGCCCTGAACGCGCCGGAGGAAGCGAGAAGCCTTTATGCCAAGCTGACAGGGGACAAGGCACGGCCTTCCCTCGTCAATGGCGGCGGCTTCGAACCGACGGAAGGCCTTCCCCCCTTCATCTGGACCTACATCGATTCCGGTCGCCTTGCCGCCTCGCCCCAGCCCGCTCCTTCCGGAAAGGGCAGGGTGCTGGAACTGCGCGCGCGCAGTGCGGCGCGGGGCGTGGTCGCCAGCCAGATGATCATGCTCGCTCCGGGAACCTACACCCTCGCCTTTCGCGCGGGGGACCTGTCGCGCGATCTGGCGGGCAGGCCGACGGTGCGGGTGGCCTGCCTGCGCACGGGCGGTAAGCGCTCGATCGCGCGACTGGTGCAGGTCATGGCCTCTGCCACGGCGGATGTGAGCTCGGGCAGCTTCTCGGTGCCGGCGAACTGTCCGTTCCAGTCGCTGGAAATCTGGTTCGGCGCGCCCGCCACCGCGACGGATGCGACAAGCTGGGTCGACGACGTGTCGATAGCTCCGCTTTAGAATGGCCCTGCCCGTCTCCTCCGCTCAGCCGGAAACTTGCATGGTGCAGCGCAGCACGGTTGATGCGATACCGGTAGGATAGGCACTTGCCCAGTCGGCCCACGATGCGAGGACGATGAGATATGCTCAATCGCAGGAATCTCCTGGTCGGTGGGGCGCTCGGCGGCGGCCTCCTGCTTCCGGCCACGTTGTCCTCCTGGGCGAAAACGGGCAGCACGGATCCGCTGAAGGGCGGAGAGCGTCCGGCGGACTGGCCGGACTGGGCCGAAAGCCCCGCAAGCATCGAAGGAAGGGCGAAGGCGCTGCGCGCGCGGGCGCGCGACATCAGGGAATTCGGCGCCGTGCTCGATGGAATTGCCGATGACAGCGATGCGCTGGGCAAAGCGATCGAAAGCGGCGCCGAAGCGGTGGTCATACCCGGCCCCCTGCGCCTCCTGCGCCCAATCAGGATATCACGCGCCTTCGGGATCTTCGGCCTCGGCCCCGGCCCGCACCTCTTGTGGGACGCGCCCGAGATCGGCACCGCATTGCTGGTCTCGCCGGAAGGAGACGATCCCGGCAAATTCGTGAGCGGCGTCATCATCGACGGGCTCCACGCCAAGGCAGGCAGCAACCAGCTGAAGCAGGGACAACGCAAGCGTGGCCACCTGCTTCTGGCGAGCAATGTCCGGCGCCTTTGCGTGCTTCGCTGCACCACCAAGGATATGGGCCTTGCCAGGGTGAGCCATCTGAAAGGCAAGCCCAAGATCTATGACCGCACGTCCGGCTCCGCTACGGCGGATCCTGCGGTGCTGGCCGGATTTTCCCCGACTTCGATCGACGATCTCAACGAGGATATCACCGTCATCGGCAATTCGGTGGACAATGGCGTCTATCAGGGCAGCATCCTTCGGTTCAATTTTTCCCGGCGTGTCGTTGCGTGGAAGAACCAGGGAAATTTCGCCAATATCAGCTGGTGGGGCGGCGGCGCGCGACGCCAGCAAGGGGGCGCGTTGAGATTCCTGCGCAGGGTGGACAGCGCCTATATCGCGGATAACTCGATCAGAGGGGCCAATGGCGGGGTTTACGGCAATAACGGACGCAACGTGATTGTCGCCCGCAACACCATCAGCGACACCACCGATGTCGGCGTCGATTTCGAAGGCTGCGTGGACTGCACGGCCTATGACAACCATGTCCGCGATGCGGGCAATTTCTGCTACGCCACCTTCTATGCGGCTAAGAACATCCGGTTCTTGCGCAATTACGGCGAGCAGACCGGTGCCGGGGCGACCATGCATGAAAAGCTGGGCGGAACGCGCTACGGCAATCCTGCGGGCCTTTCCCTGGTCGCGCTCCGCAGCGCCGGCTTCCGCCAGGCGGGCGAGGAAGCTGTCGACATAATCTTCGCCGAAAACGAGCTGGTGTTCTCAGGCGGCGGCAATTTCGGCAGATGCACCGCCAGCTATTTCACGAAGGTCGCGTTTCAGCGAAACCGGCTGCGCAACGTATTATGCGATTGGCGCTACGAGAACACCGACGCCCTGTATCTCGAAGACAATCTTCTGGCGTTCGATCGGGCACCGACCGTGCCGGTAAGCATCATCGCCGCCTCTGCGCAGACCACGGTGATCCGCAACAACAAGGTGACCGTTCCCGGCAGAATGCCGCCGCAATCGCTGGCGATCGTCTATCAGGTCCGCACGAAGAAGGTGGACACGCTGATAGAAGGAAACAGCTTCGAGGTTTCCGCCGGCAAGCCGCCCCCGATCGGCATCGACGACCCCAAGGGCAGTTTCTCCGGCCGGATCACGGTGCGCAAGAATCTCGCCGGAGGCTTGCTGGCTTCCAACGCCACCGACAGGATCGTTTCCGATGCCGGCACAATCGGCAAGCTGGATTTCCCGGCTCCCCGCCATCCGAAAGCCGGCGCTGCAGGGTAGAGGGCTTGTTTCAAACCGTTTTCCGTCATGCCAGCGGAAGCCGGCATCTCCAGCCTTTGCTCAAAACCGCCTGAAACCCCGGCTTTTGCTGGGGTGACGATATTCTCGGAGACCGGTGAGCCTATTCCGAAGCCTTCCCTGCCTCGGCAAGGAAGGCTTCGACATCGGCCCGGTCTCCCGCGACGCGAACCGGATTCGCCCGCCATTCGTTCAGCACCTTGTGCATCCGCTCGAGCCCGAACAGCCGGGGGACGAACAGGCTGCGGTCGAACGCGTCGAGATCGAGCAGGGCAGTGGAAACGGCGGCGATGAATGCACGATAGCCATGCTCGCCGACATGGCGCGCCAGGCCATGCGGCTGGGGTGCGATCTCGATGCCGGAAATGGCCGCCAGCATGGCCTCTGCCTCACGCGGATTCTCCCGCGGGTGCGGCAGGTAGCGCAAGGGCACAGGCGAAGCGGCCGCCAGGCGCGCCAGCCCCTCCGCCACCCGCGCACGTGGCACGATCCCGTCCTCCGCGAGGGGAGAGCCGATCACCAGCACCGCGCGGCCGGCCGGCGCGAGCGAAGGGGCAGACAGGCTGAGGTTATGATGCTCGAACCGGTCGCGGACCAGCATCCCGCTGCGGTCCGCCCGCCGTGCGATCGCACCTCGCGGATAGTAGCCGGACAGGATCTGGGCGAAGCCTCGCGCGCCGTACCAGAGCGGTCCGGTCAGATCGACATAGTGGGAGAGGCCTTCTTCCCACAGCTCGATCCGGCCCTGGAAATGATCCGCCAGCATTCGTTCCAGCGGCTCGCCTTCGAGAAACAGGATCAACCGCCCGATTCCCAGCGGGGCAAGTCTCTCTCGCACCTGGGAATAATAGCGGCGATTCCACCCGATCTCGCGCAGCGCCTTCGCCGGATTGCGCGGCAACCGGTGCTCGCGCCCGAGAAAGATGCCCCGGCCGGGAAACGCGCCTTCCACCAGCCCCGCCATGTGCTCGTCGCGATAAAGGACATGATCCACGCCCGGTTCGTTGGCGACGAGAAACTCGATATGGAGCGGGTTCCGCGGCAGCGCGGCAGTGACGGTCATCCGCCGTTTTCCAGCCGCCCGGCCAAGCGCCCCGACTGCAGGATCATGTCGGCCAATTCGCGAATGGCACCCCGGCCGCCATCGGCCTCGAGCACGATATCGGCCGCCCCGCGCGCCGAGGGATGGGCATCGGCCGGCGCCACCGCGCAGCCGACATGACGCATGCATTCCAGATCGTTGATGTCATTGCCAACATAGATCGCGTCGCCGGGCTCGATCCCCTTTTCCGCCAGCCATTGGCTCAGCAGAGGCAGCTTGTTCTCGATCCCGTGAGAATGTTCGATCTGCAACTTGCGGCAGCGCGCGGCGACTACCGCGTTCTGCTCCTTGGAGATGACGGTCATCGGCAGGCCGGCCTTGCGCAGCAGCTCGATACCCATCCCGTCCGAACGCGAACATGCAACGGTCTCGTTGCCATTGGTGTCCACGAACACCCGATCGTCGGTCAGCACGCCGTCGAAATCCATGATCAGGGCCCCGATCCTCGCCGGCAGGCCGGTTGCCCCTTGGGCGCGCTGGAGCCGCAGCATGCGTTCCTCCGCGATACGGAAATCGGCCGGCTCGTCGATCTCCTGCCAATGCTCCACAGGGATCTCGTGCAGCACCGTCTTGCCGAAAAAGCGGAACCGGCTTTCACGGAAACCGTCTGCACGCATGGCATAAACCGATCCCGTCTCCAGCAGTTCGGGCGGGCGCTGCTGCCGCATCAGGCGGAACGACTTGTCGTGATTGATGCCGTCGGCGCCGTCTTCTCCGTCGCTCCACAGGAAATAATGGAAGGGGACCGCGCTGAGCGCGCTGTCCGCCCCCTTTTCCACCAGCGCCGCCACGGTGCCGTCGATATCCTCCGCCGAAGTGAGCGGCGAGGTGCATTGCAGAAAGGCCACCACCTGCGGCCGGTAACCCTCCTGCGCCTCGAGCGTTTCGAGCACATGCAGCAGCGCATCTTCCGAACGCGCCATATCGCCCGCCAGCTCCGCCGGCCGCATCACCACTTCCGCGCCATAGCGCCGCGAAACATCCGCGATCTCCTCGTCATCCGTGGAGACGATCACCCGCGTGATCCTGCCCGCCGCCAACGCCGCGTCGATCGTGTGGGCGATCAGCGGCTTGCCGGCCAGCGGGAGCACGTTCTTGCGCGGGATCCCCTTCGATCCTCCGCGGGCGGGAATTATCGCGAGCGTTTCCATGCCAATTCCCTTCAGCTGGCTTGCGGGACGCCCTGCAGGACTTCCCGATAGAGTTGCACTAGTCGTTCGTTCATCCGCCTGCTGGTGAAGCGGTCGAGATAGTCCTGGCGGGCGGCCGCCCCCATGGCGCGCAGCCCCGCACGGTCGAGCGAGCGGACGAGCGAGGCGATCGCCCCCGGATTCTCCGGCGCGAAGAGGAAGCCGGTCTGCCCGTCCCGCACCACTTCCGGCAAGGCGTCCACACGGCTGGCCAGCACCGGCCTGCCCTGCCGCATCGCCTCGATCGCCGCCAGGCCGAAACCTTCCCAGCGCGACGGCACGATAACGGCATCCGCCGCTTCGATGAAGCGCGGGATCGCCTCGCGGCTCTGCCAGCCGTAATAGGTGATATTGGGCAGGGCGCGGCCTTGCTCGCCGCCCTCGGCAAGCACCTTTGCCCCGATCACATGGAGGTGGACCGGGACATCGGTCAGTTCCGCCATCGCTGCTTCCGCGATGTCCAGGCCCTTCTGTCGATCGTGCCGGCCAATAAACAGCAGGTTGAGGTGGTCTTCGGGAAAGGCCGGCGCTTCCACATCGGCGGAGGCCGTCTGGTCCGCAACGCCGTTATGGATCACCTCCATCCTGTCCGCGCGAATGCCTCGTTGCTGCGCACTGTCGCGCTCGAAGGCGGAAATGCACACGATCCTGTCGGTGCCATGAGCCAGCGCCCGCTCGACCTGGCCGAAGACGCCCTTCTTGAGGCCCCCGGTTCCCATGTTGAACGACCAGCCATGCGAGCAATAAACGATCGCCGGCCGGCCCCGGCCCCACAGCAACGGACGCGCCAGTCCGGCGAAGGTGCTGTGCAGATGCACGATGTCGGGCCGCACGCGCCTCACCGTGCGCCGCACCTCCAGCGCGAAACGCGAAAGGCCCGCCAGCGTGCGATCCGAACTGGGAAAGGTGTGCAGGCAGGACGCCGGAACGAAAGATAGATGCTCGCGCTCCGGCTCGGCCACGAGGACAGAAACCCGTTCCTCGCCGAAATGCCCGATCTGATAGTCCAGGACCTCGTCGAGATAGGACGCGATTCCGCCGGGAATCTTCTGGGCGATATGGAGGACACGCATGGGCGCTCCATCGCCACCCATAGCTCGCCTCATATCGATCCGGATGGACGCATGCCGCTTCGCACGGCCAGGGGCGAGTACCGGGCCGGCGGCCGCCGGATCTCCCGCTGGGGGCGAAGGCCACGGCGATAGATCAGGGCCGTGAGGAACAGGAAGAGCAGGAGGGTTGGGGGGAATACGAAAGCGCCGTCGATCACGGCGGCGGCCAGGTAGGACAAGGTGCCCAGCACCGCCCCCCTGCGCAATTCCGACAGCTCGTCCCAATTGATCACGCCGTATATCGGCCCGATAAACAGGGCAGCCAGGCAAATCGCCAGGCCGATTATCCCGAAACTTCGCAGGAACCCGACATAGACGATCTCGGGGATGGTCACTCCCGGCTCGCCCCAGAATGTGATGCCGTAGGAGCCCAGATAAGCGACCCGTCCACCCAGACTGGAATCGACCACCTTGTCCGGCGTCCAGCCGATGAGAGGCAAAAGCAGCACGATCAGCCCGAAGCCGACGAAAATCCCGATCCAGAGCGAAAAATTGAGCACGCGGATGTGACGGGCAAAAATGCACATTCCGGTCGCGACGATAGCCCCGAACCAGACTGTCCGGCTCAAAGTGCATATCAGGGAAAGGATAAATAGAAGCTTGAATATCCGCTTTGGCTCTATTTTCAAGTATATAGGCCAAAGCATGATCATACAAACGCCATATATATTGCCATTATTATAAGTTGATACCAGCTTCATCAATGACCCACGCCGATTGTTTTTCTGGTATATTTCTCCGGCATCGGCGGCGTTGATCGTGATATAGGGTATTTCCACGAAGATCTTCAACATCGCATAAAGCAGGAAGTTCATCAGCCCCCAAAGGACTGCGAAGCGGATGGCCCAACGCAGGGCCCGCGCAATCTCGTGAGTTGGAATGTCTTCCAGGAACGGTCCGCAAAGGACCAAGGTCGCAAGCGGCAATATGCCGAAAATGGCGGTAGTCGTGAGAAGCCCGCCCAAGGAAAGTTCATTCGCGCCGTATTTGATGAAAATTATCGCTACGATGGGCAGGAACAGCAGGAACGTCTGGATGAAAGGCCAAACGGAAAGGCCAGGCCTGCGGATGATTCCGATCAGGGCCACGCCGCTGAACAGGACCAGCAGGAAATATCCCCAGGTGAGAGGCAGCCCGCCTACCTGTACGCCCCCCTTCGGCAAGGCGATGTTGAAGAGCACCAGGACCTGGAAGGCGATCAACGGCAACATTCTGCCCCGCGCCCAATGCTGCGATTGGCCCATCCCGGCGCCGGACGATGAAAACAGGGCGCGCGCGGCTGTGCTCATATGCTCAGGTCACGCGCTCTGCTCGGCATCGTAACGGTAGTAGTTGTAATAGGCATATGCGTCGTACTGATGCGAGTGGAAGTCGAACTTCGTCAGGACCACGCCGATCACCGGCGCGTTCGCCCGGTGCAAGCGCCGCAGGGACGTCTTGACCTGCGAGATCCTCTTGCTCTCCGCATTGAGCACGAACAGCACCGATTCGACCACCGCGGACAGCTGGACAACGTCGGCCAGGCCCAGGATCGGGGGGCTGTCGATCAGGACGATGTCGTAATCCTTGCCATATTCGCTCAGCACCCGCTCCAGCGTTTCCTGCGTCAGTAATTGAGGCGGACTGGGGGGAATCGGGCCGCTGGTCACGATGGAAAGCCGCTCGATCTCGGTCTGCTTGACAGCAGCCGCAGGCGGGCATTCGCCGACCAGCACGTTCGAGAAGCCGATCTTGTTGTCGCGGGCGAATTGCCGGTGGATGGACGGGCGCCGCAAGTCGCCATCGATCAGCAACACCTTGTGGCCGGCATGGCTGAATTCGCGCGCAATGGCGATCGACGTGGTGGTCTTGCCTTCCGACTGCGTCGAACTCGTGACCAGGAGCCGTTTGGGCGCACCGTGCCGTGTGGCGAGCTGGAGCAGGGACCGCAGCGTCGAAGCGGCCTCCGACATGCTGGATTTCGGATTGCTGAGCTCCGCAGTCGGATCCTCGCCCTCGACGAGCGGCATGACGCCGAGCACCGGAAGCCCGAGCTTCTCCTCGACATCGTCGGGCGAGCGCACGCTGTCGCCGAACCGCTCCCGCAGGAAGGCCAGCACGAAGCCAAGGCACAGGCCCAGCAACGCGCCGACCGCCACATTGATCATCGGCCGGGGCCAGATCGGCGAACGGGGCAGATCGGCCCGATCGATGATGGAAATATTGTTGGTGGTGACGCCGGCAGCGGCATTCAGCTCGCGATAGCGCTGCAAAAGCGCATCATAAAGCGCCCGATTGGTATCGGCCTCGCGCCGCAGGATCGTGAGCTGCACGCCGCGGCTCTGCTCCCCGATCCTTTCGGACTGGAGGGCGCCGACGTTCTTCCCCATGCTCTGCTCCTGCTTGAGGGCGAGCTCATATTCCTCGCGGATGGATGAACGCACATTGGCGGCAAAGCTGGAAATCTGGGAATTGATCGCCCCGATGCGCTTCTTGAGCTCCGAAACCGCGGGATAGGCTTCGCCATGCCGGTCGCGCTCGCCCTCAAGTTGGGTCTGCAGTTGTGCACGCTGAGTCAGAAGCGTCTGAACGGCATTGTCGGAAAGCACCTGGGGGAGGGTCAAGGTCGGGGAGGTTCGCGCCTGCTCCCAGCGCTGCTGCGCAAGAATCCGCTTCGCCTTCGCGGCGGCATATTCATCGTTCAGCTTCGCCAGGTTCGACCCCACGAGCGTGGATGCGCTTCCCCCCAGGCTGCTGGAGGCGCTCCCGACGTCGGTGATCCCCGCTTCCTGGGCGAAGTTGATCAGTTCCCGTTCGCTATCCTCCAACTGCCGCCTGGTCTGCTCGATCTGGTCGGCAAGGAAATTTCTGGAATAGGCGGAAGCGTCGAAACGACGCTCCAGGGAGCTTGTGATGAACTGCTCCGCATATTTGTTCGTGATCGTCTGCGCCAGAGCCGGATTGGGGCTGCTGAAGCTGACGCCGACCAGCCGGGTGCCCGGACGAATCTCGGCGGTGAGGCCGCTCTGCAATTGCGAGACGACGCTCCGGTTCCAGCTCGCGGAGCCGGGCTCGGCAGAAGGCGGATCGATGCCCATCTCGGTGAACAGGGTCGGCTTGCCGTAATATCCCAGGCTCTTGGCCACTTCGTCCGCCACGGCACGACTTTTCAGGATTTCCACCTGGGTAGGGAGATAGGCATCGGATTCCGTTTGCTGCCCCGTAAGATCCTCGCTTTGCGCGTCGAATACCTTGGGGGCCTGCTGATCGATCTGGAGAGTAGCGGTCGCCTGATAGATCGGGGTGGCGAAGAAGGACAGCAACAGACCGATCAGCACCCCGGCGCAAACCGTGGCACCGATCAGAAAGCGGTTGCGATAGAATGCGGCCCGAAGCTGCGCAGCGCTGAATTCCCGAATGGCGAGATCGGAAACGCCCCCCTGACCGGCCACGAACGCGTCATCGCCCACCAGGCCCGCATCCCCGTCAGAACCGTTATCCGCACCAGCATTTGGTCGCATCATCATTATCCTGAAATTCTAGCGCGATATCCGAACGAACAGGCCCATGAGAGGGATGGTCTGACGAAGATCGCGCCAGAAAACACGTCCCTGAGAGTATCCGACCACGATCAGGTCGTTGCCAAGAATGCGCGGATCCTCGGCGGCTCCGCTGCGGATCGCGGCGATATCGAAGCGGCCGGCCATACGCTCGCCATTGACCCGGCGGAACACGACGACTTCCCGCAGCGAGGCGATCTCGCTCTCATCCCCCGCCATCGCCACCGCTTCGAGCAAGGTTGCGTCTCCGCGGAGATCATAGACGCCCGAGCGCTTGACCTCTCCGCTCACGATGACCTTGCGCGCCGCCGAGCTGACGATGGAAACGGCCACCTGGGGCTTGCGCAGCAAGCCGCCGCGCAGCGCATCCTCGATGCGGGCTGCCAGCTCGGTGGTGGTCAATCCCTCGACGGACATTGCGCCAAGCGCAGGCAGGGCGATCTGCCCGGCCCGATCGACCTTGATATTGTCGACCGACAATTCGGGCTCGAAAAACACATTGATTCGCAAGACATCGTCAGGTCCGACGCGGTAAGGCTCGCTCTCTTCCGCACGAGCGAGTTCATCCATGAGCGCATAGGCATCAGCCCCTCGCGGCATGGATTCGATAGGCTTGTAGCCGCCTCCGCAGCCGGAGAGTAACGCTGCCCCGGTCACCAACAGCAGAAAGCGTCGCAACGATTGCCTCCCTAAACCCTATGCCGCGCGGCGCAAGGTTCGGTCCCCGCCGTCGTTTCCGACCATCCGAGATCATATCCAACCCGTCAAGTCCGATATGTTGCTTCGCAGCATTAATGAGGTTGACCTGTTCACCCAGGACGAAAAGGATACCTCCCGAACGATCGCTCAACATTTGAGAGATGACCACGAGGCGCCTGCCGCCTCGCATGGGCAACCAATGACGGGATTATAAGAAATGAGTTCGCGAGAACGCACGATCTGTTTCGTTGCAGTCGCCGGATCGGCGACCTTCACACAGGGACTGATAGCCGACGAGATTCGCCGCAGGTTCCCCGAAACCAGGATTGTCGTTTTTGATACCGAGCATTTCAACACCCGCACTCGATCCCCCGTCGTCTGGCCGACCACGGGCGAGATCGTCAAGCTGAGTTATAAAGACGCTGGCCTCGTCAATTTCACGGAAGGCACCCGCTTGCCGGTGAAGCTCAATTTCGCGGCCAATGGCGGCGGCTTTGCCCTTAAGCGGATGATTTCCCGCTTTCGAAAGATCGTTCGAGATACCCGGCCCGATGTGGTCGTGACTTGCAACGATACGTTCTTCGTCCAGCTCGCCGTTTTGCGCGCCGCCCAGTTGGAGGGAGTACCGACCGCGCTAGTCCAGGAAGGACCGTTCTGCATCGTTCAGAAGGAGGCGGGCACGCATGACCGGACGCTGAGTCAAACCGTGGATCGCATGGCCAGAAAGCTCGGCCTCACACCCCAGCATTGTGCCTACGGGGCGGGCGGACATTCATTGGTTCTCGCTGCGTCCGAGGACTATGCTCGGCGTTTTGCCGAGATCGGCATTCCGGAGACTACCATCAAGGTCGCAGGCGTGCCCCGCTTTGACGCTATCGAAGCGATCAAACGTCCGCCACCGGCTGAGCCGCGCCTTCTTTACGTATTTCAGCCTTTCGTGGGCCAACACAAGGTCAGCGGGGAAATCTTCTTCCCCTTGCTGAAGGAAATGGCGGCCGGCTTGAATGCCCTCCACAAGCGCATGCCGTTCGAGTTCGTGCTGCGCGCCCATCATCGCGCGGACCCGGTCACATTCGATTTTTTTGCAGGATTGCTGGATTTTCCCGCAAGGGAAGACACCTCGCTTCCTCTGCCGGAAGCTCTTGCGAACTGCACCGCAAGCATCGGTCATTACTCCACCGGCCTGATAGAAAGCGTGCTGGTCGATCGTCCGGTCCTTTGCGTGCCGGTTCCGACAGAGGCCTTCACCGATATCGCGGAAGGCGAGAAGCAGGACTGGTTCACAAAGGTGGGCTTCCTGTGTGCCACCACCGCCCGGGATATCGAACTGGGCCTGGAAGCCGTTCTAACCGGAAATTGCCGGCATGAGCCGGATATTTCGACGGAAGCCTACCCCACCGACGGGAAAGCGGTGGCGCGAGCGGCAGACGCAATCATTGAACTTCTCAGCCCATTTTCATCGACTTGAAACAAGCTGCGCCATACCCTCTTGCCTGCAGCGGAGCAGCCGGCAAAGGCGCAATTGCTGCACCGCAAAAATAACCTTTGAAACCATGCTGCATCGCAGCTTATTATGTTGCAATCGCCGAGAGTATGTTGTGCAATGCACTCTCGAAACGACCATCGCGTCAGGAAAGGGTTTATCATGGCCGTCAAGATCATCGCCGAAGTGGGCTGCAACCACAAAGGCGACATGGAAATCGCGAAGGAGCTGATTCGCGTCGCGGCGATCTACGCCAAGGCCGATGTCGTGAAGTTCCAGAAGCGGAACAACCGCGAGCTGCTCACCGAGGAGCAATACAACGCCCCCCACCCGAACCCCGCGAACTCCTACGGCGCCACCTATGGCGAACACCGCGAGTTCCTGGAGTTCAATGTCGACCAGCACTACGAGCTGCTGGAAGAATGCAGGAAGAACGGCATCGAATATTCCACCTCTGTGTGGGACACGACCTCCGCGCGCGAGATGGCCACGATCAAGCCCTCGCTGCTCAAGGTCCCCTCGGCCTGCAACCTGCATTTCGAGATGCTGGACGTGCTTGCCGACGAGTATGATGGCGAGATCCATCTTTCGCTGGGCATGACCACTCGCGAGGAAGAGCAGCAGATCGTCAAGTTCTTCGAGGAACGCGGCCGCGCCAAGGATGTGGTGCTCTATGCCTGCACTTCGGGCTATCCGGTGGAGTTCAACGACATCTGCCTGCTCGAGATCACGCGCCTCAAGGAAGAGTTCGGTGACCGGGTGAAGTCGATCGCCTTCTCCGGCCATCACCTCGGCATCGCGGCGGACGTCGCGGCGCTGGCGCTGGGCGCGGAATGGGTCGAGCGCCACTTCACGCTTGACCGCACCTGGAAGGGCACCGACCACGCCGCCTCGCTGGAGCCGGACGGCCTGCGCCGCCTCGTGCGCGACCTGCGGGCGGTCGAGAAGTCACTCAAGGCCAAGTCGACCGAAATCCTCCCCGTCGAGGAAGTGCAGCGCGCCAAGCTCAAGTGGCGTCCGAAGCCGCAGGCTGTGGCCGCGGCCTGACCCTTAGGTTCCGTCTTGCGTGGGGATACAATGGACAAGATGGAAATACGGCGTCGCATAGTGGAGGACGGCTATGCCGTCCTCCCCGGCCTGTTGTCCGAGGAAAAGATATTCCAGCTCAATTCCATCGTAGGCAATTTCTTCAAGAAGAACGGCACCCTCTATAACCTGGGCAAGACGCAGCCGAACGCCTCGATGGAATGTCCGGATCTGGGCTTTGTTTTCTATGATCCAAAGGTGGTGGAAGCATTTCGAGCCGCCATCGGCGTGGATGACATCGTGTTTACCGGGCATTGCGACATCCACCAGGACATGTTCAGCAGCTGGCACAAGGACACCGGGCGCGATCACGGCTATTTCGAGGAAGACTGCTTCGTTGATGATTGCTGTGTAGTGAAGATGGGCATTTACCTGCAGGATCAGGCCCCAGGCGACGGTCTCACGATTCAACCAGGTTCCCACCGCGAACATGAGATCCGCTTCATGAAAGGCACGCCTTTGGCCACCAAGGCAGGGGACGCCGTGCTCTTCGATGTGCGGATCAGCCATCATGGTCGATTGGCAGACAGGGTGGATCGTTTCCTTCACCTGATGAACAAGGGGCAGAAGAAGGTTCGCGCCAGGATACAGGGGTCGAAGAAGCCTGGGGATATCGCCCAATATTATGCAATCAAGCAGCTTTACGATCGTGCCTTGCAGCGTTCGACCCGCAGGTCGATTTTCTTCACTTACGGCGCCCCCAATCGATTTACGGAGCAATTTTCCAGGGCCAACATGGTCAGGCAGCAAGGTCAGTACCTCAGCCACTCGGCATATTATCCGGAGGAATTGATCGAAGGTCTTCAGATGCAAGGCGTCAAACTGTTCGATCCGGCCTCCACCAGCATTGCTTAGCGCTCAGGGAATTAATGTTGTCCGGCGAGAAACTGCGCGACGCGCAGGCATTCCGGTGCGTTATTTCAACATCATCTCCAGACTGCCAGCCAGAGAAATGCCTCCGCCCTTGCCCTGCCTCTGACGGAGTCAGCCATAAATGAAACTGCTGTTCGTTGCCGACAATACCTCCGATGACAATTGGGGCTGTCGCGGAACAAGTTTCGCGCTGCGCCAGCTTCTATCCCGTAACCATGAGATTGTTGGCTCGATCACTCGCGATCTCCTGAAATCGCCGCTCACCGCTTCGAAGCTTCTTCCCGGCAGCGCCTATCAGGCCCTCGTGCATAAACTGCGGCGTCCGGGGCTTGCCCGTGTCCCGGCGGCGGGAGCGGCCATGATTGGCCTGATCGACGCTCTAGGCACGTTTCATGCTCCCACGCTCGACATCGAAGCCGATGGCGAAACCTTGCTCACCAATCGGGATAAATCACCGAAGGCGCGTCAAATCGTCGAGGGGCTCGAAGCCTGCGACGCGATCGTCGTGAACGCGGAGGGCGAGACGATCTTTTCCACCCCGCCACGAGCCACACTTTTGCAGACCCTTGCGATCTGCGCCGCAGCGCGCCGGATGGGGAAGCCGATCTATTACATCAACGGGATGATCTCCCATCCGCCGGACGGGAACACCCATCTCCCCACCGCGAAGCAAGCGGAACAAGTGCTCCGCGAGGCGAAATTGGCGGTGCGCGACGAACATTCGATCGAGGTGGCGGCTCAATTGATGCCGAGCCTGAAGCCCACCTATTTCGCCGACGCGCTGTTCACCTGGATCGATCATTTCCAATCCTTCGCGACCAGCCGCTATGACGCTTCTCGCGTGGCTCCCTTCTTCGACCGTACCGGCACGCGGGCGCCAGCCATGCTGGAGCAGCCATTCATCGCCATTTCGGGTAGCTCGCAAGCGGCCAAGTCGCAGGATCGAGCCGCTGATTGCTATACGCGGCTGATAGAAGGGCTCAGGGAGCTCGGCTTGCCGATGATTCTCGTGGCGGCCTGCAATGGCGATCGTTTCCTTGCTACGGTGGCAAGGCGCACCAACCTGCCATTCTTGCCCGCTGAAACTCCGCTTCTGGCGGGCGCTGCCATATTGGCGAATGCCCGTCTGTTCGTCAGCGGACGCTGGCACCCGTCCATCATGGCTTCCCTCGGGGGCACGCCGGCGGTCTTCATGGGGTCGAACTCCCACAAGACCCTCAGCCTTCAACACCTGCTCGGATATGAAAATCCGGTCGAATACCGTGCATTCCCCGAGGAGGACGATGTCGCGGGCATCGTGGCGAAGAGCCGGGCCTTGCTGGCCGAGGGTGTTGACAGGCGCGAGCGCGTCGTGGCGGCTACGGCCGAATTGGCTGCAAGCGCGAGACGGTTGGAAGACTTCGTCCGGTGAGCATCATGCCCCATTCCCTTCTCGAACCACCACGGGGCCATCCGATGGGCTGCTGCGACGATTTCTCCGCCAACGCGGCGAAATCGATCGCGCTCCATTGTCGCGAGAGTGACATCACGCTAATGCCGCATTGCAGCATGACCGTCCGGACGGCGGAACCCGCAATGCCCGGCTCTCATTTCAAGCGCCATGTGCACCGAGGACAATTTGGAGTGCGAAGCGAATGACCAGGCCGCGTCCACTCGCCAGAATTGCCGGGTTTTCCGAAGTCATCAGCAATGGGCTCCTGGTGATCGGGCCGGACAAGCCGCGCCTTGTCCTGTCGGCGGCACTGGCTCTCCTGGTGGGCATTTTCGAGACTGCGTTGCTCTACATCGTCGCTGCGGTAGGGATAGCGATGTCGAGCGGCAATGAGCTGGTCCGGCTCGGCCCTCGCGCCAGTTCCATCAACGTATCGTTCTATGCCGCCTGTGAGATCGGGCTTGCGCTGGTCGTCGTCCTGCTCGTCATCTCATATCCGCTGTCGAAGCTGCTGGCCTCGCTGAGTTCGCGCGCGATGGTCCGCATGCGCGATCGCATCCTCGCTGCCTATCTGGGCTCCTCGCTGCATTTCCGGGAAACGCAGCGCGAAGGCATTCTTCAGCAGATGATCGGCGAATATTCGCTGCGCGCGGAGAATTCGGTCCAGCAACTCACGCTCGCCTGCGTGAGCGCGTGCATGTTCGTCACCGTCCTCGCGGGCGCGATCGTGAGCGCTCCTCTCGTCGCATTCGGCATGATCCTCGGGCTTGCGATCTGCGGAGCGATATTGGCGCCGATCGTGCGGCGCATGCGTCAGGATGCCACGAAGCCGATCCTGACCAATCGCGAGATCGTGACCCGGGTGGCCCAGGCCGCGCGCATGTCGACGGAGATCGCGGCCTTCAAGGTCGAACCGCGCGTGGCGGAGGATCTCAACAAGGATATCCGCTCCGCCGCGACGGCGATGGGCCGGCTGCGCTTCGAAGGCCGGATCGTTCCCAATCTCTTCCAGTATGGGGCGATCGGCATCGTCCTCATCCTGATCGTCCTGCTTGCAAGCTTGCAACCGGACAATCTCCAAGGGCTGGCGCCGCTCGTGCTGCTGTTGGTGCGCGCCTTGGGATATGTTCGCCAGATCCAGCGTGCCATGCACGTCGCGCGCGAGATGGCGCCTTACATCACCTCGCTGGATACCGAGCTCAAAGATCTCGAGCAGCATCCCTGGCCGAAAGGCAGCAAGAACATCGCGCATTTCGCCCCGCTTGTCGCAAGGAACGTCTTCTACTCGTACAAGCCCGAGGAAACCGCACTGCGGGACATCAACTTCGATATCCAGCCGGGCCAGATGATCGGCATCGTGGGGCCTTCCGGCAGCGGCAAGAGCACGCTCAGCAGCCTGCTGCTGCGCCTGCGCATGCCCAGTTCCGGCAGCATCACCGTGGGCGGAACGCCGCTTGAGGACATCTCGGCAGAATGCTGGTCCCGTTTGTCGGCCTTCGTTCCACAGGACAATCGCCTCGTTCATGGGACGGTGTATGCCAATATCCGCTTCTTTCGCGACGGTTTCAGCGAGGAGGAGGTGGCGGAGGCGGCCAAGGCCGCGCACCTCTATGACGAGATCATGGCGTTGCCCGACGGCTTCGACACGGTGATCGGGCCCGGCGCGCGCGATTTGTCGGGCGGCCAGCGGCAACGGCTTTCCATCGCTCGGGCGCTCCTGGCCCGTCCCGAACTGATCGTGATGGACGAGCCCACCAGCGCACTCGATCAGCGTTCGGAGCTCCTGGTCGGCCAGACGCTGGAAGAGCTCAAGGGAAACACGACGATCATCCTCATCGCGCATCGCCCGGCGACGCTGGGTATCTGCGACCGCATCTTCCGCGTGACCAAGGGCGTCCTCACCGAAGAGCAGCCCGCCCTCGTCAAGGCCGATTGAGGCGGAACGATGCCGGATCGCCCTATCGCTCTGCTCCCCATCATCACCCGTTCGCGGGAACTGGACGCGCGCGCTCTGCTGGCCGCCTATCTGCTGCAGGCCGGCTATCGCGTGGTGACCGGCCGGTCGGACGAGGTGAACGCCGTCGCCAGAGGGGCGCGTGACTGCCTCTACATCAGCCCGCTGCTGGTGAAAGCCGCCGCCCCGCGGCTGGCGTCCTTGCGCGAGCGGGGCAACCGCGTCATCGCGTGGGACGAGGAGGGCCTGGTCTACCCCGATCCCGATTGGTATTTCTCCAACCGGGTAAGCGCGGAATCCGCGCGCCATGCCGACGCGGTCCTTGCCTGGGGGCCCGAGCCCGGACGCGACCTGGCGGCGACGCTACCGGCGGAAATCGGCCCTATCCTGCCTTTCGGCAATGCCCGTATCGATCTTCTGCGGGAGCCCTTCCGGCGCATCTACGACAAGCCTGCGCAGGAGCTGCGGGACCGGTTCGGGCGCTTCATCCTCGTCAATACCAATTTCGACCTCGTCAACCACGCCGACGGGCCCGGAGGCCTCGAGAAGCGCATGCGCGCCAGCGGCCGCATCGCCTCGGTGCGTGACGAGCAGCGCTTCGCGGACTGGGCCGTGTTCCGCCAGGCCGGTTTCGACGCCTTCATGGAAGGCCTGCCGATCCTTCACGACGCCCTGCCCGAAGTCACCTTCGTATTGCGGCCCCATCCCAGCGAGAACACCGCGCCCTGGCGCGAGCTCGCCGATCGCTTGCCCCGCATTTCGCTCCAGCCGCCCGCCGGCCCGGTCTATCCTTGGATCGTCGCGAGCGAAGCCGTGCTCCACAACAGCTGCACCACGGCGGTGGAAGCCTATCTGCTCGACATACCGGTGGTGGCCTTCCACCCTGCGGCGGAGGCCGGATCGATGGATTCCCCCTTGCCGAACCTGCTGAGCCGCCCCGCGCATAGCTGGCCGCAAGCCGCCGAGCTGCTGCGAGAGGCGATTTCCGGCGATCGTGCCGACTGGATCGGCGAGGAGCAACGCAGCATCGCCCGCAATTTCATCGGCGGCCTGGAAGGGCCGCTTTCCAGCGAGCGGATCGTGACATTGGCCGAGGAGCTGGGGATGAAGGCCGCCCGATCGCGGCTTGCCATGCCGCCGCCCGTCAACCATGCCTATCGCGGGGCCCGCAGGCTCGCTTCCAGGCTGTTGCGCCGCCCCGGCCTGCCGCCGGACGCCAAGGCGCGCTTCCCGGGCCTTACCAAGGCAGAACTGGCAAGTGCGATGGATCGTTTTTCCGATGTGATCCGCAGCAACATCTCGATCAGGCAGATGAGCGAGAGTGCCTTCATGCTGGAGCAGTGTAGATGAGCACAGCCGCGCACACCCTGAAGGTTCTCCATCTGGCCTCGCATGAGATCAATGTCGGAGACGGGGCGCTAAATTCCGCCATCCGCGATCGGTTGACCCATTTATGGGGAAGCGAAATCGACTTCACCTTGGGCGACGTTGCGGTCGATCGGCCGGAACTGACCGCCGCTCAAGCCAATGAATACGATCTGGTCATCGTCGGAGGGGGCGGCAGCATTTCCAACGGGCCGTTTGCCGCGCAAAACGGAACCGCAATGCCGATGACAATCGAGGAGTATTCACGCTCTACCACTCCGTTTGCTTTTGTGGGCCTGGGCCATAACGTATTTGAGGGCGATCCTTACCGACATGGAAAGGCCCTGACGCAGCTCCTCCTCGAAGCGGCGCAGCGGCGGGACCCCTTCTCGGTGCGTAATGATGGTTCGCTCGCACGGTTACACCGCGACCTTGGCGACGTTGCAGACACAGTTGTCGAGATTCCTGATCCCGGCTTCTTCGTAGATGCTCCCTCACGCCATCCGACCGAGGCGAGCGCGCGGCCTTACGCGCTAATCCAGGTTGCAGGCGATTCCCTGGCTCGCAGGGTCGGATTGGGTCGCACGCAGCGTATTCTCATGAAGCTGGGCAAGAAAGACCCGACGCGCGCCATCACTGATGGCATCATCGATTTCGCGATGAGGCTTTGGCAGTCTCATCGCCTAGACATCATGGTCGCTCCCCACATTCCGCAAGACGTAACCATGTCCGCTACCATCGTGCGGGAACTTTACCGGCGTGCCGGAAAAGCTGGAGCACATCGCCCGTTCAGGCTGATGGGAACACCCCACCCTCTGCATGCGAAGAGTTTCTTCGGGGCCTACTCTGCTGCCGAACTGATCGTGGGAATGCGCGGCCATTCGGTGATCTGCGGTGTGGGTCTCCGACGGCCGACGATCGCGCTCTCGACCCATCCTAAGGTCATCGGCTTCATGGAGGAATGCGGAGTGGGCCAATGGTCCGCCACCATTGGCAAAACCATGAGCGGCGAGTTGTTTCGACTGGCTGACGGCGTTCTATCGGACAATGGAGCGGCATATTTTGCCGCCCGTGATCCAGCCGTTGCAACGTTTTCCGATCGTTTTGATGACTTCCTTAGAAAAGCGCTTGATCGCGTTCGCGAAAACCAAGGCAGTTAAGAAATTGCTTCTCAAGGATCGCTCCAAAGAAAGTCTCGCCTGAGTTCAGCCTTTCGCCAGGGACGGGAACTCTTCGACGGATCACCGCTTGGGCGCAGCCGCCCTTGCGATCTCGGCCAGGCCTTGCGCCAGCAGCAGTTCGGCCGCCTGGTTGTTCGCCAGCAGCGCGCGGTGGAGTTCCACCAGCTTCTCCACCAGCCTGTCCAGCTTGCGGCCGCGCCAGCGGCGGAGCTGGACGGACAGGTCGCGCTTGTCGCGGAAGAACACGCGGCGGGCGCGGGTTTCGGCTTCCAGCAAGCCGTTGATGTCCCCGCGCGGGCCCAGCCGGGCCGAAAGGCCGGCGAGCTGCGCCGCCCGCCGCTCCAGCGCCAGCAGCACGCCCACCGGGTTGAGCGAGATCTCGCGCATGCGGTGCAGCTCGCCGGAAAGCCGCCCGGTCTCGCCCGAAAGCACGGCGTTCACCAGCGGCATGAACCCGTCCTCCTCCGTCTTCGCGCCCACTGCGTCCAGCGCTTCGGCATCGGCATTGCGCGGCGCCTGCGGGCTGGCATCGAGATAGAGCGCCAGCTTGGTGACTTCGGATTGGGCGAGCCGTACGTCGAGGCCGGAGGCACGCGCGATCCGCTCGGCAAGGTCGCCCGCCAGCCGCAGGCCGGCGGCGTCCGCCATGGTCCGCACCGCCGCCGTGACGGCGGCGAGATCCGGCGGATAGAACATGGCGACAAGGCTATCGGCCCGCTTCTCCAGCAGCTTCGCGGTGCGCGCCTTGTCCGTGGCGGAAGCGGCGACGATCAGCACCGGGCAAGGCTCGCCCTCGCCCACATCGAGCGAATCGACGAGATTCTTCACCGCATCATGCGCCTCGTCCCCGCTGGCGCGGACATAGATATGGCGGGCATCGCCGAACAGGGAAACGGAGCGCGCCTCGTCCCCCAGCCGCACCGGGTCCCTGCGCAGGTCGCCGCCGGCAATCTCCACCCGCTCCCCCGGATCGTCGAGCAGGGAAAGAATGCGCTCCGCCGCGGCGGAGGCCCCTGCCTCGTCCTGCCCGCAGAAGAAGAACAGCCGGCATTCCCGCGCCGCCCGGGGGGCCGCGGCGGCGAAATCGCGCTGGGTGGCCTTCATTGCCCCGCTTTGGCCTGCGCGCGCAGGGTGAGGGCGAGCTGGGTCACGATCCGGTCCGCCACGTCGCGCGCGAGGTTCTCCAGCGCGGTCTGCTCCGCGGCGATCGTGGCATATTCGGAAGAGACTACGTCGATGCCCGCATCGGAACCGGCGGTCGCGTCCAGCACGATCTCGCCGCTGGCGGTGTCGACCAGCTGGTAGCGCGCGCGCAGCGTGCGCCGCTCGCGCCCGATCGTATCGTCGGTCAGCAGGCCGAGGCCTTCGAGCCGGTCGTCCAGCCGCACGTCGAGCCGGTAGCGGGCGGAGCTGCCGTTTTCCCCCAGCCGATCGCGCAGGGCATTCCGCACCAGCCAGCCCGCCTCGCCCTCGATCGCAGGGACATCGACCGAGGCCAGGCCCTGGGCCACCGCGCCGCTCCCGCCGCCGGCATACATCGGCTGGAGCCCGCAGGCGGAAAGAGCCAGGGCCAGCGAGAGGATCACGGGCGAAAGAGCAGCGCCGCGCCTCATGCCACGAGATTGACCAGCCTGTCAGGCACCACGATCACCTTGCGAATTGGAGCTCCATCCAGCGCACGCTGCACCTTCTCGGAAGCGAGGGCAAGCGCCTCCAGCTCATCCTGCGGCAGGCCCTTGGCTACGGTCAGCGTATCGCGCAGCTTGCCCATCACCTGCACCGCGATGGTGACCTCGTCCTCCACCAGCAGGGCGGGATCGACCGGGGGCCAGGCGGCCGCAGCGATCAGGCCCTCGCCCTCGATCGCCGCCCAGGCCTCTTCGGCGAGATGCGGCATCATCGGCGAGATCATCAGCAGGATCGCGCGGATCGCGGCCGAGCGGCTGGCCGAAGGCGCGGCCTTCTCCGCCGCGCTGGCCAGCTCGTAGATCCGGGCCACCGCCTTGTTGAAGCCCAGCGCCTCGATATCCTCGGCCACGGCGGCGATGGTCTGGTGGGTCTTGCGGTCGAGCGCCTTGTCCGCGCCTTCGGCCGCCGCGTCATACTGCCCGAACAGGCGCCACAGGCGCTGGACGAAGCGCGCGCAACCTTCGATCCCGGCTTCGGACCAGGGCAGGTCGCGCTCCGGCGGGCTGTCCGACAGCATGAACCAGCGCACCGCGTCCGCGCCGTATTTCGCGACGATCTCGTCCGGGTCGACGACGTTCTTCTTCGACTTGGACATCTTGATGACGCGGCCGATCTCCACCGGCGCGCCATCGGCCACGAGCACCGCGCCCTCGGCGCCGCGGTTCACTTCGCCGGGGCTGAAATAGACCGCGCGGCCGTCCTCCTCGCGCGAATAGGTCTCGTGCGTCACCATGCCCTGGGTGAACAGGCTGGCGAAGGGCTCCGCCACGTCCACCTTGCCGATGCGCTTGAGCGCGCGGGTCCAGAAGCGGGCATAGAGCAGGTGCAGGATCGCATGCTCGATTCCGCCGATATACTGCTCCACCGGCATCCAGCGCGCGACCTCCGCCGGGTCGAACGGCTTGTCCTCCGGCTGGCTGGCGAAGCGCAGGAAATACCACGAGCTGTCGACGAACGTATCGAGCGTGTCCGTCTCCCGCTCGGCCGCGGCGCCGCATCGCGGGCAATCGACATGCTTCCAGCTGGGATGGCGGGCCAGCGGATTGCCCGGGATCGACATGTCGACATCCTCGGGCAGCACCACCGGCAGCTGCTCTTTGGGCACCGGCACCACGCCGCAGGCCGGGCAGTGGATGAAGGGGATCGGCGTGCCCCAGTAGCGCTGGCGCGAAACGCCCCAGTCGCGCAGGCGATATTGCGTCTCGCCCCGGCCCCAGCCGTCATGCTGTGCCCTGGCGATGATGGCGGCCTTGGCGGCTTCGACGCTCATGCCGTCGAGCCATTCGGAATTCACGATCCGGCCCGGCCCGGTATAGGCCACGTCGCCGTGGAAAGTGCTGCCCGCCTCTTCGCCGTCGGCCACGACGCGGGTCACGGGCAGTTCGTATTTCCGCGCGAAATCGAGATCGCGCTGGTCGTGGGCGGGGCAGCCGAACACCGCGCCGGTGCCGTAATCCATCAGCACGAAATTCGCGACATAGACCGGCAGGTGCCACGCATGCTTGAGCGGATGCTCGACCGAAAGCCCGGTGAAAAAACCCTTCTTCTCGGCGGTTTCGAGTTCCGCCGCGGTCGTCCCGCCCTGCCTGCATTCCTCGATGAAGGCGGCAAGCGCGGGCGCGTTCGCCGCCAGGCGCGCCGCCAGCGGATGGTCCGCCGCGATCGCCACGAAGCTGGCGCCGAACAGCGTATCGGGCCGGGTGGTGAAGACCTCGATGCCTTCGGCGCTGTCGACGATGCGGAAGGTGCAACGCAGGCCCTGGCTCTTGCCGATCCAGTTCTCCTGCATCAGCCTGACCTTTTCGGGCCACTTCTCGAGCGAGCCGAGCCCTTCCAGCAATTCGTCGGCGAAATCGGTGATGCGCAGGAACCACTGGCTGAGCTTGCGCTTCTCCACCAGCGCGCCGGAACGCCAGCCGCGCCCGTCGATCACCTGCTCGTTGGCCAGCACGGTCTGGTCCACCGGGTCCCAATTGACCGCGCTTTCCTTGCGATAGACGAGGCCGGCCTCGTAGAGGTCGAGGAACAGCGCCTGCTCGTGCCCGTAATAGGCGGGGTCGCAGGTGGCGAGTTCGCGGCTCCAGTCGAGCGCGAAGCCCAGGCGCTGCAGCTGCGCCTTCATGTTGGCGATGTTCTGGTAGGTCCAGGCGCCGGGATGGACGCCTTGCTCGATCGCAGCGTTCTCCGCCGGCATGCCGAACGCGTCCCACCCCATCGGGTGGAGCACTTCATGCCCCCGCATGGCCTTGTAGCGGGCCAGCACGTCGCCCATCGTGTAGTTGCGCACATGGCCGATATGGATGCGCCCCGAAGGATAGGGGAACATCTCCAGCACATAGCTGCGCGGCTTGTCGGACGTATCGTCGGCGCGGAAGCTCTGCGCCTCTTCCCAGGCGCGCTGCCAGCGCTCGTCGGCCTGCCCGGGATCGAACCGGGCATCGAATCGGGTTTCGCTCATGGGGCCTCCCTAGGGAAGATCAGCCGATGGCGGAACGCCTGAGATCGCGCGCCTTGGTGAGGATGATGTCTTCCAGCTTCTGGATCGTCGCCGCTTCCACCGGCGCTTCGACCCAGGTCTCGCCCTGGAGGATCTGGCGGCTCGCGGCCACGCGCACCGCATCGGCGCGCAAATCCTGGTCCAGGATCGTCACCGAGACCTTCATCCGCTCACGCGGGTTGTCGGGATTGGCGTACCAGTCGGTCACGATCACGCCGCCCGCGCTGTCCGCCTGGAGCAGCGGCATGAAGGAAAGCGCATCCAGGCTGGCCCGCCAGAGATAGGAATTGACGCCGATCGTGGTGATCTGGGACGCCGCGACATCGGTTTGCGGCCGCTCCCGGCCGCCGCCGCACGCCGCCAGGCCGGCAAGCGCCGCAACCGCCAGCACGGCCCGCGACACCTGGTGCGGGAAGGCGCGACGCGGGAGGGAATTGCCGATTTCGCTGCTGCCAGTCATGTGCGTGCCGTATCCTGTCCATCTGGGCGGCCCGGCGGGGAAAAGCCATGCCAGGCGCTGCCGTTGAGCCTCTATAACCACCGCATCGGCGGCGGCAAGTGCGCGCGGATGCCATGCGCAACTTCGCGGTGAACGGCCGCTTAACCGCGCCTAGGGGAAAGCGCGCATGTGTGCGGCGTGCAACAGTTCTGAAAAACAAGCGCTTTATATGCGAATCAGTGCTGGCAATAATTCTGTTAGGAATCTATTCAGCCGAAGGAAGATGAGGGCCGATTCCGTCCGCTCGCTGAGCCGCTCAGGGAAGGTTAAGGCAGGAAGTCCTCTGGTAGGATCGGAACGATAAAGAGAAGCACGGATTACCGGGCTAGGCAGGGATAAGGCATCGAGCATGGCGAAGTATCGCAAATCGGCGCGGCGTGGCGGTTTTTCCGCAGCGCTGATCTGTGCCGGTGCCGCCGGCCTGATCGTTGCGCCCAGCGCGGTGCTGGCGCTTGGTGGAATGGGCGACGATGCTGCCAGCCTCGTCTCGCAGGGCCGCAGCCTCGGTTCCTTCACTCCCGCTTCGGTCGATCCCCGTCTGGCCCATCTGATCGAGCAGAGCGGCGCGAGCGGCAAACTGATGCGCTTCACTCCCGCGGGCGCAACCACCCGCCCCGGCCGTTCGGTCACCGTGGTCGTGCGAGTGGACGAGAACACGGCGCGCGCGATCTCCGTCCGCAGCGCCTTCGCCATCGCGAAGGACCAGCTTTCCGGCGCTCCGCTGGGGCTCGCTCCCACCCGCTACAATCTGGGCCTCTCGCGCGGCTATCAGAGCTTCGCCCAGACGCCGCAGCTCTCGCGCGACCTCAGCGAGGCGCAGATCCCCGATCTCTCCGCCTACCAGCCCTCGCCGGGCGTGAAGGAGAAGCCGAGCCGGTTCAACGCCCGAATCGCGCTGGAGGAAGAGCAGAAATCGGGCCGCCCCCCGCGCACGCTGGACTCGCTGGGCGACCAGACCTTCGATCTCGGCGGCAGCTACAGCGTGACGCGCAACCTCAATGTCACCGCCGGCATCCGCTATTCGCAGGATCGCGACCGGATCGAACTGCTGACCAACGGCAAGCAGGACAGCCAGGCCGTCTATGTCGGGACCCAGTTCCGCTTCTGACGGATCCTCGACAGCGTAGCGTAACGGCGAGCCAGCGAGGCCGACCGTTCGCCCTTCCAGCCGGTATGACGACAAGGCAAATGGCCTTGCCCGCCGAGTCTTCCCATCGTCACCCCAACGAAAGCTGGGGTCTCGGACGGTGACGCGCAAAGGCCCGAGATGCCAGCTTCCACTCGCATGACGAAAGCCGGGTGCTCCCAAACGATATCGTCGTCTTTTCTTTGCCAGTCCTCGCAACTCCCCTTCACGTCGGCCGCCAGGAGAGTAAGGTCCTGAACAGGCAGACAAAGGAGCAGGCATGGCACGCGTCGCAATCGTCACCGGCGGCACTCGCGGCATCGGCAAGGCGATCAGTCTCGCCCTGAAGGATCAGGGCCGCACGGTGGTGGCCAATTACGCCGGCAATGAGGAAAAGGCCCACGCCTTCACCGAAGAGACCGGGATCGAGGCCTATAAGTGGGATGTGGGCGATCACGAAGCCACGCTGGCCGGCTGCAAGCGAATCGAGGACGAGTTCGGGCCGGTCGAGATCGTGGTCAACAATGCCGGCATCACGCGCGATGCCACCCTGCACAAGATGAGCTTCGACGATTGGAACGAGGTGATCCGCATCAATCTCGGCGGATGCTTCAACATGGCCAAGGCCTGCTTTCCCGGCATGCGGGAACGGGGCTGGGGGCGGATCGTCAATATCGGCTCGATCAACGGCCAGGCCGGGCAATACGGGCAGGTGAACTATGCCGCGGCCAAGAGCGGCATCCACGGCTTCACCAAGGCGCTGGCGCAGGAGGGCGCGCGCTTCGGGGTGACGGTGAACGCGATCGCACCCGGCTATATCGACACCGACATGGTCGCCGCCGTGCCCGAACCGGTGCTGGAGAAGATCGTCTCGCGGATACCGGCCGGCCGGCTCGGCCTGGCAGAGGAAATCGCCCGCGGCGTGACCTTCCTCTGCGCCGAGGACGCCGGCTTCGTGACCGGATCGACCATGTCGATCAACGGCGGCCAGCATATGTATTGAGCGGGGCTGGAGGGAGGATGCGGCACGGATCGAAGGCGACGCGATGGACGGGCCTTATCATCCTCCGGTGAAGCGCTCGGTCGAGATCGCCGGACACAAGACCTCGATCAGCCTCGAACCCCTGTTCTGGGACCTGCTGCGCGAGGCCGCCGCCCGGGAGGGCGTGCCGCTGAACGCGCTGGTCGCGCGGATCGATGCGGAGCGGATCCTGGCGGAGAACCCCCCGGGCCTCGCCGGCGCGATCCGCCTGTGGCTGGCCGCACGGCTGAAGGGGTAGCGCCCGACCGTCACCATCCCTGTCCCTCTTCCAAGGGAGAAGCAGATTCTCCCCGTTCCTGCAGGGAATGGGGAGGGGACCGTCCGCGAGCGGATGGTGGAGGGGTCATTGCGCATTCCCTTACCCCACCACGCCGTTTCAGCGGCGCGCTCCCCCTCCCCATCGCTTCGCGACAGGGAGGATGGGTGTCAGCGCGAATTCCCGCATGGTCCGGCGGTTCAGCACCCGGTCCACCTGCGCGCCGTCCCAATGCAGCTCGAAGTGATCGCCTTGCACGGGCAGGCCCACCGCGTCGGGCCAGAAGGCGCCGATGCACAGGCCGCCGGGGCAGCGCACGGAGCGATAATGGACACCGTCGGCGCCCTGGCGCCGCAATTGCGCGGCAAGAGCCTGCGGCGTGCTCCAATCGTCGGGATCGTGGCAATCGGCGCGGTCCCGCAGATCGACGAACACACGGTCGATCCCGCCCGCCAGCATCCGGAATTGCGAATGCCAGCCGGCCTTCTCCGCCGTGGCGCGCATCAGCCGGGCATGGTGGAACGCCACTTCGCGCAAGGCCACTTCCTCGCTGTCGCCCGCGCTGTAGACGCCATATCGCCCGTCGGTGAAGCGGCCGGGCCGGTCGGGGCTGCAATGGACGAAAGGCGCCATGGCATAGCTTGCGCCCGGGCCGGACACCCGCCGCTCCACCGGCACCAGATCGATCCGCCCCATGCTTTCCACCAAGCGCGGATTGGTCTTGCTCTCGACCGAGGCGAGCGCTTCCCAGTCGCACGGGTCCGCGATGTCCTCGAACAGGTCGATCGGGGGATGGATAGAGCGGATCAGCCGGAAGGCCCGATCCCAGCTGACGTGAATGTCCGGCAACCCCTCCGTTTCATCGGTCACCAGCCGCCCCGCTCCGCATCCAGGAAGGCGCGCACCCGCTGCAGCGCGAAGATCGAGCCTTCCAGCAGCACGTCCAGCGCGCGCTGCCCGCCGAACATCGCATTGGGCTTCTTCACCCAGCCATAGGCCTGCTCCGGATCATGGAAGAGATAGCGCAGCCCCTTGTGGATGCCGAGCAGCAGGGAAAGCCGCGTCGCCAGATCGCGATCGATCCGGCCGATCTCCCCCTTCTTCCAGCGGGCATAAGTGCGCAGCGAAAGGCCACCGAGGATCTGGCAGGCTTCCTCCTCCATCAATTCCCAGCGCGCGAAGAGATTGACCACCGCGCGCGCGGCGGCCTGTGCCTCTTCCACCGTGATCCGCGGATTGTGCGGCTGAGCGGAGGTGCGGGGGATTTCAAGCAGCATGGCGATCTCCTGTTGGCAGAATATAGGTCAGGAGATGCCATTTGGCAAGGGTAGTGTCGTTTGCAAATCACAAAGATCCTCCCCCCTTGGGGGAGGATCTACGGGAGCTTCCGCCTTGCTCAATAATTGCCCGGCGGGTCGCTCGCGGGGAAGCTTTCGTCGCCGTCTTCGTCCTCTTCGGTCCAGTCGCGATCGGTCGGATCGCGCATGGCCTCGGGTCCGGCGTCGCGGATCTGGGTTGCGTTTCCAGGGGCGCCCTGGCCCTTGGCGAAAGCGGCCGGAGGCTTCTGCAAGGCACGGCCCTTGCGCCACGCGTCGAACGCGATCGCGCCGACAGCCGCCAGGATCGCAAGTCTCACTATGCTCATAACCGCCTCCCTCGCCCGCCCATCATATCAGCGCGATGCGGGCGGGGAAGAGGCGATCCCGCCTCCTCAATAGGTGGCAGGCGGATCGCTGGCGGGAAAGCTTTCGTCGCTCGCCTCGTCTTCCCTCGCCCAGGGGCGGCGCACCTCGTCGCGCATGGCGTGGGGGCCGGCATCGCGCACCTGCGCGACATTGCCCGGCTCGCCTTGCCCGGCCGCGAAGGCCGGGTGGCCTTCATGCTTCGAGTTCTTCCAGTAGCGATAGCCGACGAAGCCTGCGGCGCCCACAGCCGCCCATTTCAACAGACTCATGGAATGCCTCCTTTGCTGTCCCGCCACCAACGCGCGGCGGGGGCGAAAGGTCCGGCGAATTCCCTAGCCGTCGCCCACGCGTTCGACCTGCGCGCCGAGCAAGGCGAGCTTCTCCTCCATCCGCTCATATCCCCGGTCGAGATGATAGAGGCGGTGGACCTGCGTCTGCCCTTCGGCGGCGAGGCCGGCGATCACCAGGCTCATCGAAGCGCGCAGGTCCGTGGCCATCACTTCGGCGCCGGTCAGCCGGGGCACGCCGTGGACCACCGCGGTGCGGCCCGAAGTCTCGACATGCGCGCCCATCCGATTGAGCTCGGGCACATGCATGTAGCGGTTCTCGAAGATCGTCTCGGTCAGCACGCTGGCCCCGTCCGCGCGGCACAGCAGCGCCATCAGCTGCGCCTGCATGTCGGTGGCGAAGCCGGGATAGGGCGCGGTGGACAGCGTGACCGCGCGCAAGGGGCCGTCTGCCGCGACATGCATCCCGCCCGCCACCGGCTCCACCGAGACACCCGCATCGCGCAGCGCCTGCACCGTGGCCTCCATCTCCTCGAACTTTGCGCCCTGCAAGGTCACTTCCCCGCCGGTGATCGCCGCGGCGCAGGCGTAGGACCCCGCCTCGATCCGGTCGGCCATCACCTTGTAGGTCGCGCCGTGCAGCCGCTGCACGCCATGGACGGTCAGCTCGGACGTGCCGATCCCTTCGATCTCCGCGCCCATGGCGACCAGCAGGTTGCACAGATCGACGATCTCGGGCTCGCGCGCGGCATTGTGCAGCGTGCTCTTGCCGTTGGCCAGCACCGCCGCCATCAGCGCGTTCTCGGTCGCGCCGACCGAGACGACCGGGAAGCTGTAGCGCCCGCCGGGCAGGCCGCCATCGGGCGCGCGGGCGCGGACATAGCCCGCCGCAAGCTCGATCTCCGCCCCCAGCGCCTCCAGCGCCTTGAGATGCAGGTCGATCGGACGGTTGCCGATCGCGCAGCCGCCGGGCAGCGACACGGTCGCCTCGCCCGCACGCGCGAGCATCGGGCCGAGCACCAGGATCGAGGCGCGCATCTTGCGCACCAGGTCGTAAGGCGCGGTGGTGGAGGTCAGCCGCGTCGCCTCCAGCGTCATCACCCGGCCGAAATCGCCCGGCCGCGCCCCGGCGATCGAGGTGGAAACGCCGAACTGCGTCATCAGATGCTGGAAGCTGTCGATATCCGCCAGCCGCGGCAGGTTGCGCAGCGTCAGCGGCTCTTCGGTGAGCAGCGCGCAGGGCACCAGGGTCAGCGCGGCGTTCTTGGCCCCGGACACCGGGATCGCACCTGACAGGCGCTTGCCGCCTTCGATGATTATCTTGTCCATCCAAGCCGTTTAGCCGGAATGTGGGGCGGGGCAAGGCGAACGAAATGCAACCCGGCTCTTTGCCTGTTGACCTCCGGGGCGGCCGCTTCCTATTGCATCGCAACATGAGCAGGCACAAACCGATCAGGAAGGCCGTGTTCCCCGTCGCGGGGCTCGGCACGCGCTTCCTGCCCGCCACCAAGGCCATTCCCAAGGAGATGCTGCCGATCATCGACCGGCCGCTGATCCAATATGCGGTGGACGAGGCGCGGGAAGCCGGGATCGAGCAGATGATCTTCGTCACCGGCCGCGGCAAGACGGCGATCGTCGAGCATTTCGACACGGCCTTCGAGCTCGAGACGACGATGGCCGAGCGCGGCAAGAGCCTCGACATCCTCGAATCCGCCCGCATGACGCCGGGCAATGTGATCGCCGTGCGCCAGCAGGTGCCGCTGGGCCTCGGCCACGCGATCTGGTGCGCCCGCGCGATCGTGGGGGACGATCCCTTCGCGATCTTCCTGCCAGACGAGCTGATGATCGGCTCCCCCGGCTGCATGAAGCAGATGGTCGATGCCTATGAGGAAGTGGGCGGCAACCTGATCTCGGTGCTCGAAGTGCCGCTGGAGGAGGTCTCCTCCTACGGCGTGATCGCGCCGGGCGAAGCGAAGGGCGCGCTGACCGAGGTGACCGGGCTGGTGGAGAAGCCGCCGGTGGCCGAAGCGCCTTCGAACAAGATCCTCTCCGGCCGCTACATCCTTCAGCCCGAGGTGATGCGTGTGCTGGAAAGCCAGGGCAAGGGCGCCGGCGGGGAGATCCAGCTGACCGACGCGATGGCGCGGATGATCGGCACCCAGCCCTTCCACGCGGTGACCTTCGCCGGCAGGCGCTATGATTGCGGAAGCAAGCTGGGCTTCGTGGAAGCGACCCTGGCCCTGGCGCTGGAGCGGGACGACATGGGCGCGGACGTCCGCGCCCTGATGCAGCGCCTGCTGGGCTGAGCAGCCCAGCGCTTCCAGTCCCCAATTCCTCCCTGTTGCGAAGCAATGGGGCGTGGTGGAGGGGACGATGCGCGATCTGTTTCCTAAGCCCATTCCGTCATTGCGAGGAGGCAAAGCCGACGCGGCAATCCAGAGTCCCACGCGACGGCCCTGGATTGCTTCGTCGGCTTTGCCTCCTCGCAATGACGGGATAGGGAGAGGGGAAGAAACACCCTT